>Ga0163162_10000419_pt1 | contig 39110 bp, 37 predicted proteins | sample S55metaG_FD_115310 | JGI IMG/M metagenome (GOLD analysis project Ga0163162, IMG submission 115310) | Switchgrass rhizosphere microbial communities from Kellogg Biological Station, Michigan, USA - S5-5 metaG | ecosystem: Host-associated > Plants > Roots > Rhizosphere > Soil | place: USA... | reverse complement strand
ATACTTCTACCGGCGGTCTACTTGTAGGGGGGGCCTTAGTTGGCAATACGGTAACAGACAAATATGTGACGGTTAGTGGCGAACCTTCTACTGTGCCATTGGTAACTACTCAGCAAGAGATAAACGTCAATAACACTGAAACAATTAGCAATTATTATGACAAGCCGGGCGCCGATGTTTTACATGAAACCGTTGAGTCATATATAGCAGGCAAAAACTCACAAGCAACAGGCATTCCATATCAAGGAACCGAGGATGAATATAGAGCAGCTCACAATGGCGCTATTGATGCGGGAGCGCCTCAATCCGGAAATGTTTATTCTAGATATATTGATAGATCAGGGAATGTAACAAGCGATAAAACAAAAGTCTATTCCGTCGATATATTCATTCAAGCCGTGAATAAAGCCGAGAAGGTAATAAGACAATTGGTTCCCAATAATTAACACCTCTTGCGCATAAAAACAATTCTTTTATGAAAATCATTAATTTACCTTGGTTTCACATAATGTTTATTTTTTTTAATAGTCTGCTCATGTGTGATAAACTACCCAAAGGAAATTATCGAGTTCATTTTACAGAAGGTTATGAGGCCGACTATCGAATCAAAATTATTGATAGCAATTTTGTAAAGTACTTAAACAGTGGCGATTCAATACTTGGGAAAATACATTGGTTAGGTGACTGGGAGTTTAGAATGGATCCTGATAAAAAGTCCAGCGCAGACTCGATTCACGGCCCTTTGAAATTAATGTATGATTCGTGGGGAGAACCATGTATCGAAATAAAAAAAGTTAATGGGGACACAATCAAGTTTAGAACGACATTTCCGCATAACCTTCATATTACTCAGAATGAAGGCTATTTTATAAAAGTTCATGCACCATAAGTTGCGTAGCGCTATCAAGTATCTCTTTTTTATTCCAAGTTCTCAAAACACGGACTAAAGGGGCTGATAAGCCACGTAGTTTATAAATATAACGATGACAATAAATTCAATCTTCAACAAAGCGATACATCTAAAACATTTACTACCAACTAGTTAATGGCATAAAAGTTACTTCCCCGGTTAAAACAGTAATAACAGGGCATACTGAAGAATTGAAGTCAGTTAAAAAGATACAATAATGAAGAAAATAGTTTTTTACAGTGCCGTATTGCTAATAGTTTATAGTTGTAAGGGACAACAGCAGATTAGGGGACGCTATGAAGGGAATGCTTATAAAGAAACCTTAAATGAAAGCTTTATTAATAGTGAGCTTCGCTTTATTAATGGAAGTGATACTTTAAAACTGAACCTGAAACTTCCTTTTGACCGGGATAAGCACCAAGTGAATGACAGGGGAATCTTCTATAATTGCCATCTTAAGAAGGATACCATGTATTCCATAACTCTTAAGAAGATCTGTGCTGCGGATATAGTTGATGTGCCGGTTTGTTATTATATGATAAATACAATTCCTGACGGGAAGGAATGTTACCGGTTTACCGAGGTGGCGAAAACAACAGAATATAGAGATGCAGGGAATTATGGTAAGTATGTAGATGTGGGAGGGGTGTTGTATGAGATTGTGAGCTTGAGTCCAAATGGAAGCTGTAGTTTTCAACATTGATTTTTCTCGCTATCTGTCTTCGGTCCAGTGCCGCAACCGGAAGACCTGGATATCCTTTAGTTAATATAGAAACCACCGTAACCCAAAATACTTCAGAGGCAATTAGTAGAACTAAGTTTACAGGTCCTGCTGTCACGATGGAAACAGACAGAAAACAATGACGTTACTGCTGCTGTGCAACCTCTACAGACTTTTCATAAGCGGGCGTTCGGATATACGAACACTGGGCTTATAATGAGACTAGCAGATGGGTTCCGCTACATTATAGATTTTCCGGAATATTCTCAGACCGATCCCTCCTATGTTGATAAGGCCCTAAAAAGCAACTACGCGCAGGACTCCATGCCGGCCGGGATCAAATATCGTTACCGGATAGATTCGGGATTATCGATGCGGCAGTGAAAGTAGAAATCTTTGTACGCGAAGGGAATGGACCCGGAAAAATTGTTCATACAATGTATTAAAATTATGAGACTATTGTTTTTGATTGCTATGATTTTAACGTTTACCAGGGCGACTGGTCAAAATGATACACTGAGAAGACAGTCCACCCAGAACTTTACGACTGCAGGAAAACAAGAAGATAATTGGGCCAAAGAATTGTTTGAAAACGTGTATACAAAGGAAAACTTTAAAAGATATTCCGGAAAGATTGTCATTGTCAATGATAATACATTCGGGTATGGCGATAACATTCTAAAAGTATATAGTACAATCGAAGATCTGAAAAATATTTTTAAATTTGGTATTATACATTCTACTATTATAGGAGGTGGTGCGGTCGTAGTGAAGCAAAATATTGATACCATGTCGAAGGAACAGAAAGTCATTTACAATTTCATAAGAATTGACACATTAGCTATTTCGGATGTGAAAGAATTAAAGTTCCTTAACAATTCTTCCGTAGTTAAAAGATTCAGGTTTTTGCTATGGAGACCGGGACTTGCAAATCCAATGCTGTACTTCTTTGAATTGACAAATGACAATGCGGACAGGAAAACAGAGTTGCTGGATTTTATTAAAGGATCACGGCTGACCTTTTTTAAAATGCAATCAATTTGATATAACTTTCTCCTGTACCAGGGGCTAGAATGAGTGAGTCGCGGAGCTATATCGATTGGTTGTCTAATTAATATTCTCTCATATGAAATACTTAGCAATAGTCTTCCTTTTGTTATCATTTCAGACCTCTAACAGGGTGATCCGGGGTAAGTTGATAGCCAATCATCCAAATTATGGCATTGGATATGGACAAGTGCTGATCTACAATCAACAGCATTGCCTCATTGGTCAATCACGTACGGACGAGCAGGGGAATTTTTCGTGCTCTATTAAGAAGAAATATAAAGATGTATACATTTCTTATAAAGTGATAGGCATTCCTGAATTGTTTCTTTCCCGCTGTCCAGCCGGAGACAGCATATTCATTATATCACTGCCTGTGCCCATTAATCGGGACAGTCTAGGGAAAGCAATTTGCCCTATGTGTCTTCGGTCGGACGTAACGAAAAGAATTCTACCCGGGGAGGGTATTCAAATAGTTAGATCAAATATTTCCAAGGCGCCGAATTCAGCGGACAGTGTATTCTATTCAGGCATTTGCACCTGGAATGAACAAGATCCTAAGTATTATTGCGAAAGAGATGAAATTAGGTTTTAGCTTAGAAGCAGTTTATTGAGAACTAGTGATTAACGAAAATTGTTCAAAGCAGACGTTTGTTAGAATATCCATGAGAGTCTTGGTTAAAAAATCGCCCACTAATCCTTAATCCATCTTTGTGATGAAGGTGGATTAAGGGCCTCCGTTACGGGTAGACGGGAACCTCATACCACCCCAACGCTAAACCCTGCTCGTTGTATACTATTTAGGATGAAACTAGTGTCTTTGTCAACTGCACTAAACCTTAAACGCTAGCATTTGCTTCACTTAGGCTAGAACCGCAGCTTTAGCTACCCGTCAAGTTCCTGCCACATTCCTGGCATTGTTCCTCAGCACCATTGAAAGCTCCTCCGTCTTTGGCGCAACGAAAATGCTAAAGGGAAATTCCAAGGTGAAGACACGTAAATTTCAACTTGAAGACACGTAGGTTCCAGGGTGAAGACACGTAGGGGGGGCTATGGTTCCAATTATACCAATGTAAATGTTTACATTTATCCGTTATGATATTTTACAATTAAAGAAAAATTTTAACGTTGTCATTTTGGCCACAGCACCTTTTTTTATGATTATTGTGTAGAATTATGTCGATGCCCGGTGGGGTATCCGAAGCTGTACCAACCGAACCCTATTCCTTGAAGTCCGACCGCCTATTTAAAATCTATTGAGCGCATCTACCCGCTCGCCGACGAGATCGGGGATACCTGACATCTGGCATCGAACCAGAGCAATTCTTCAAAAGCCAAAATGCTTGCGCAGTACGAGGCACATAACGAGATGCTTTATTTTATTGAGCAAGCAATGGTCCATTGTTTCTACTACCGCACGACGAGAGAATATAGGCGGGTTTTTATCCGACGCTAATTTTATTGCACTTGCCAAGAAAAAGCTACTACATCAATATCTCATTTGATGAAGATATAGTAGGTACTGTGTACTGCAGTGGTTTTGGAGCTCGTGTTTCCAAGCCTAGAAAAGGTTTACAACCGATTGCAAATGGCGGGATGCAGCAGCGGCATACAACCATGCAGTGAAAAGTCTATTGGCCGTGACTGAAAGCGTGATACAAGGGCTATGCATCAACGATCTGTTACAATTAACTAATCCACAAAATTCCAAATATCCTGCAAAGCGCACCATTTGACGACGTGGTACCATACTACGGCACGGCCCCGTTCCGCCCCAGCCGTATCTGAGGGCAATTCGCGCGTCAGCAAATCGCAAGAAATTTGACCATCCAATTTTCTTGATACGTGTGCTATCCTGTATCCTCCCCTGTAAGTTCGTAATGCCTATGACAAAGCCAGAAGCAACCCCATCACCCCTTAATAGGCATGATTCAAAGCACTTTTATTTCAAACAGGAAATTAATGTCCATCGGGCCAAAGCAGAGCTATGCCTGTTGCAGGAAAAATATTGCCCCCCGTGTTCGAACGCAGGTACGAACAGTTTCTCTCCGAGACAGACCGGATAACGCTCGAAGAAGAAGATGTTATCCTGCGCTCTAAACTACTCTGCGCCCTTGCCCAACAACATCTGCATGAATTAAAACAGTACGTAACCACTACCGGGTTCTCCACCCTCGCGGAAGAAATATTCTTTTTTAAAACGGTTAAGCCCCTCTTCCAGGCACCCTTTCTCTACCACCGAAAAGTACACTTCATAGAGCTGAACAGGCCTGTGGGCAACATCGAGATACAGGAAACTTATTTGCAAAGCCAGGTCCTGCGGGTAAAGCAGTTTTTCGATAACTATACCTCTTTTTACCAATACTTCCGTAGCGGCGAAACTGCAAAGGACCAGGAATATTTCACCCGAGGTCACCTCTCGGATATGGCCCTGCAATACCCATTCACCACCGAAGCGGACCCCACTTTCTCTACAGGTTACGATTATTTGCTGGCCCGCACACAGGCGAATGATCTCACCAATACCTATCTTAACCGAGCGGTCTACGCCCTCCATCATCCGTCAGAAGCCCCATCCCAGGAAGAACAAGTAACAATTCAATGGACGAGCCCCGCTATTGATCTGGCAGAATTTATCTACGGTGCTATCGCCGATGGATTTATTAACAATGGCAAAACACCTGCCAGCACCCTGGCGCGTGTATTTGGGAAATTCTTTAACGTCAACCTGGCATTCATCCATAAAAAAATGGAGGAGATCCGCAACAGGAAGAAAAACCGTTCTGTCTTCTGGGACAGGGGTAAGAGAAGCCTGGTGCGCAAAATGGAGGAAGACGACGAACATGCACTTTGACAGCTGATTCCCACCTGATGGGCTGCCTTCCCTGGCCCATATTCAACTGCCGGCCTACCTGTTTTCCGCCTTGTTTTCACCCGCCGAACATCCCATGTTTCCACACCCACGAACACGTATTAAAGACCGCCTACATTCTCTTCCACCTCCGTTAATCGCCTTCGTTTCCTGTTAATACGTATTAATGCAAGAAAAAATAAATCACCTGTGTGAAAACCTGTGAGGAATCACTTTCCCAGGATGCCATTTTTGTCTCGTCAATCATCACTCATGAATCAAAAACTGAGACAATGAATATCGGAATTACATGGAGCCAGTTTATCCTGGTCCTCATCGTCGCCCTGGCCATTTATTACTGTCTGCTGCTGCTAAGTTTTGTCAAAGCAAAATTCAAAAAGTATGAAACCTCTCAAGGCATCCCAGGTGTAAAACGAAGAGTATGGCAGGTAGAGGAGACAGATCAGTCGCCAGCCATCGCAGAAGGTTCCGAGGCCATAGTAGAAGCGGAACTAGCAGATAACGAAGAAGAGTGGGAAACATCTCCGGAGGATCTCGAAGAAGAGAAAGTCTTTGAAAGCCTCGAGACACTCGCTTCTGAAATAGAAGAGATATTCTTTGACCACGAACTCCTGGCAGACAAGAATAAACTTACCAGCCGGCTGGAACAACGCATCCGGGCGCATCCACTTCTTACCGGAGCTGCCTTTAAAAACGCCATCGTAAACCTCATTACCAGAAAAGCCGTTGAAAACAATATTTCTATCGTACGCGCAGAAGCGCTGGCCTTATGGCCTGAATAGCTAATGGCTGACTTATAGCAAAACAGCCTAAGCTGGCCAAACAAACGGAAGAAACTAAATAAGCATGTGATATATGAAAGTGTGTGTAGCAAGGAAGTGCTTGAACAGGAGACTTTTCACCTTCAAAAACGAAATCAGATTTTTCAGCATTTTACTGGCCCTACTCGTGGCCGGACGAACAGAGGCACAAAAGGCGGGGGAAGGGTTCACCGCCGCCACCAACGAGGTCACCAAGTATTTTTCGCTCGGCGTCACATTGATGTACGCTATCGGCGCGGTGGTTGGCATTGTGGGGGCCATCAAAGTGTATAACAAGTGGAACAGCGGTGACCAGGATACAGGCAAAGTAGCAAGCTCTTGGCTCGGCTCCTGCATTTTCCTGGTCGTGGTGGCCACCATCTTGAAAGGTTTCTTCGGGGTATAGCTGAACAAATTGTTTCATCCATGTAATTTTCGACTATGAACAGGAAACCACCGAAACCTCTTGCCGAACGTATCGTCACCGAACTGGTGCGCAAGAGCTGGGAACCGATGCAGATGCTGATCGACAGGAAAAAACCGATCCAGGAAGAGATAGACCGGAAAATAAAAGCCGGAGAGGACACCCGGCAAAGTGGCAGGAAACCGGAAAATTTCACCGTCTCCCGGGACGGCAGGAACGAAAGGGACTATAACTATACGCTGCACTTTGAATACCGCCTCGGAAAAAATGAACCTGTGCTCGGCGGTATAAGCCTGACTATCGACGGATTGTCGCACAAGGAGTATGTTACCGATATCCGAAAACTCCCTTCCTACTATACCATGCTGGAGCGGGTGTTGTCAAACGGTGTGCAGCATTCTCCGAAAGACAGAACCATAGCCCCGGATAATTCTTCGAGCCTCAAACCCTGATATGCTTTTGCCGTAGCCGTGAGGTAGACAACTCAAAACAAGTCATTAACATCTAACTGAAGAAAATGAACACAGTATATGAAATAAATAAAGGGATCAACAAGCCGTTAGAATTCAAGGGGCTAAAAGCACAATACATAGCCTACCTCGCAGCCGGGTTGGTAGGGCTGTTGATACTCTTTGCGGTGGCGTATGTAGCGGGGGTACCTGTTTATCTCTCACTTGCCATTATCGCAACACTCGGGTATGTACTCTTTAGTACCGTATTCCGATACTCCAAGCGATACGGCGAACACGGCCTGATGAAGGAAGCCGCGTATCGCCAGGTACCCCCCGCCGTCACCTGCAGTAGCAGAAAGCTATTCGTCGCGCTCGGCACAGCCGCGCGGAAATAAGTGGGGTTAGAACATAGAGGGTTAGGAGCAAGGGCGGCCGGTGCCAGCGGCCTACAGTGAAAGAGTGAAATGGAAAGAAGCGAGGAAAGACGGGTACAAATAGCTGGAGCTGGACCGCCCTTTTTTAAAAAATGACAATCTGAATTATCAAATAATGGAACAAATACTAATGCAGAAACTGCATTCCTATCTGGTCGAGAATAACCCGGACCTCTTGCTGACATTGCAATCCGAGGCGCAGGTCACCGATTACATCAGACAAAAGGTGAACGCTGTAATACCACTGCTGGATGACATGCTCGCCCAAGATGTGGCACCGCTGTTCGTAGAGGAAGCCTGCATGAAAGAACTGACGGCAGATCTCAGGCCATCGAGATACAACATCTTATCGACTGTCTTGTCGCAACACTTCCAGTCCTACTATGCTAGGATGAGAGAGGCCGGAACACTGACGTATGAGATCATGAACCTCCTGCCGGTCTGCGCTCTTGTCTTTGAGAGCACTGAATTGACGGAGGACACACCGCTGGAAGGCCCGCTGACGGGCCAGCTCATCGGCTGTATACAGGACTACCTATGGAGCACGCAAGAACAGTGAAGAAAAAAAGATGGGTTATGGCGTACAATCAATTTCGAAAACTAAAACAAAATATAGATGCGGCCCGTATCGCGCTTACCTGGAAGCCGGGAAAGCAACTTTCGCCGGTAGACATAGCCGCGTTACAGCTGTATTCCGGCTTCGGCGGTATCAAAACGATACTCTATCCTGACGCACCTAAAAGCGAATGGGCTAAGATGGGCGCCCGCCAGGAAGATATGCGTATGCACCAGCCCATGCGGGAATTCCATGAGTTTCTCCGCCAGCAGCTCCCCAAAGCGGCCTATCACGAGATCATCAGCTCCCTGAAGACCGATACCCTCACAGCTTTTTATACCCCTGACGTCATTCCGCGGGCAGTCTATACGGCACTGGCAGAAGAAGGGATCCAACCTCGCCGCCTCTATGAACCCAGCGCTGGCGCAGGCATCTTCATCACCGAGGCAGTTAATCAATTCCCATCCCTGGAAAAGGTGACAGCAGTCGAAAAAGACCTCTTGACAGGGCGTGTCCTCGAAGCGGTCAACAGTACCCTCGGCGTAGCCACCACCACCCATATTAAGGGGTTTGAAGAGACACCTGTCACCGATAACGAGACTTACGACCTTATCGCCAGCAATATTCCTTTCGGCAACATCGCTGTCTTTGATGAAGCTTATTTCGACAAAGGCATCACAGGCAAAATATCCAATTACTTCTTTGCAAAGGGCCTCGACAAAATTGCGGACGGCGGTCTACTCGCCTTTATCACGGCAGATCGCTTTATCAACAACCCAAGCAATGAACAAGCCCGGCAATACCTTTTTGAAAGGGCTGATTTAGTAAGCCTGGCCGTCCTACCTGATAACCTAATGAAGGAAACCGGTGATACTGAGTCTCCCTGTCACCTGGTCATTGTGCAGAAGAATATCCGTAAGACGTCCCTTTCGCCGGCAGAAGAAGAATTGCTCGCAATCGCCACCCTTCGTAATGATCGAGGTGAATATTACCAGAGCCAGTATATCATCAACCATCCCGACATACGACTGGGCGATGATATCAAAGAGGGGTACGACCAGTATGGCACCCCATCACTGGCCGTATGGCAGAAAGGGGAAATGGCTGAAATTGGCGAATCACTCAAATTGTTGTTACATCGCGATTTTTCCGAGCGCCTCGACAAAGCAAGGTTCCAGGCTGCCCCACTGGAAGCGCCAAAAGAAGCAGCGGAGCGTAAAAAGGAATTCACTTTCCTGCCGGTGCCAGAAGTAGCCGCCAGCGTTCCTTCCACCGTCCAGATTGGACTTTTCGACATTGCACCGGTAGAAAACGTCAACCGTGCGATAGCATACCTCGCTGAAGCGGATGGCACTGTGATACTCCGACAGAGCGCAAAAGTTATCAGCACCATCAGCACCAGCGCCTTCCCCACACATGAAACTATTGCCCTTCTCACCGCAAAGGATAGACATAGCAGCCGCTATATGTATAAATTGGTGTCCAACGTATCGGAGATAAGTTTTCCCGCGACCTGGATGAACGGCAATATCTTGTCGCGCGAATTACAATACCTCTCTGGTAAACTTCAACAATTTGACTACCAGTACAACTATAAAGGAGATGACAGCTATCGTACCACCTTTGACTTGGAAAATGATGCTGCCAAGCTCTTTGGCAGGCTCATGCCCTTTCATCGGCCCGGAACGCTCTTGATAGACGGCGGCAAAGTAGGGCTGGTGACCGCCATTGACCGGGAAGCGCGGTCGGCTACCTTCCAGTCCTTCCCCGACGGGCTTAAAGATAAACGCCTTTATGAGAGCTATATCCCCCTGCGCGATAAATACCTCGAACTGGTGTCTCTCGAAGCCGAGGGCATCGCTTTTGACGCCCTGCGTGGGCAACTCAACTATGCCTATGATAATTTTGTCAAGATCTATGGGCCGCTTAACAGCCTCTCTAACAAAAAACTGCTCCTGCAGGATGAGGCCTTTGGCTTTAAGATTGCCTCTTCAGTCGAACGCCGGGAGGGAGAAGAGTATGTCAAAGCGGACATAATGTACAGGGCCCTTACCACCGGCCCCGAAAAACTGGTGACGACAGACCCCAGTGACGCGCTTTCAGTCTGCCTTAACGACAAAGGCAGGGTGGACATGGATTTTATCGCAGCTACCTGCGGCCAATCCAAAGACGACTGTATCGAAGCACTGATCAACCTGGTCTTTCTCAATCCAAAAAACCAGCGTTGGGAAACGACCGAAGAATACCTCTCAGGTAACGTGGTTGAGAAACTGGCGGCCGCTGAAGCCCAGGCCGCAGCCTCCCCGGACAACTTCCTTTTCCAGCGCAGCCTGATAGCCATCAAACAGGTGCAGCCCAACCTGATAGCCTTCGAAATGCTGGACTTTAACCTCGGGGAACGGTGGATACCTACCAGGTATTACAGCAAGTTTGTAAGCGAGGTGTTCGACACACCCACCACGGTGACCTATCTGCCATCACTGGACATCTTCCGGGTAGAGCCTTCCGAGCAAAACAAGAAGGTCACAGCGGAATATGCCATCAAACCCCAATCAGGGGTTACCATGTATGGCAATACCATCATGCAGCATGCGCTGGAAAATACGGCTCCCTTTTTCACGTATGAGGTTAAATCGGGCGGCACCTCCACGCGTATCAATGATAACGAGGCTACCCAACTCGCCCACCAGAAAATAGAGCAGATACGCCAGCAGTTCACCGACTGGCTTAACCGCCTGCCCGAGACAGACAAACGGGAACTGGAAACACGCTATAACGAGACCTATAACTGTATCGTCCTGCGCCATTATAATGGTGGCCACCTTAAATTCCCGGGCCTCGATCTGGAACGACTGGGCATCAAAGGGCTATTCAGCTCGCAGAAAGATGCTACCTGGCGTATCACCCAGAACCGTGGGGGGCTGATAGATCATGGTGTAGGCCTTGGCAAAACACTCACGGCCATCGTCTCCTCCCATGAGATGAAACGCCTTAAACTGGTCAACAAACCGGCCATCATCGCTCTCAAGGCCAACGTTTCCGAAGTGTACTCCACCTATCGCAAGGCCTATCCCGAGGCCCGGGTACTGGCACCAGGTAAAGAGGACTTCACGCCAAAACAGCGCCAGCGAATCTACCATGAAATCATGAACAATGATTGGGACTGTATCATCTTGACACACGAGCAGTTCAGCAAGATCCGCCAGTCACCGGAGATTCAAAAAAAGATCATCCAGCAGGAACTCGATGACATGGAGCATGACTTGCACATACTCAGCACACAAGGCATGACTGTCTCAAAAAAAATGATGAAAGGGCTGGAATCGCAGAAAGAAACACTCAAAGGCAAACTAAACCAGGCGATCAAAGACATTGACTCTAAAAAGGACCGGGAGATAACCTTTGAGCAACTTGGTATTGACCATCTCACGGTCGATGAATCCCATCTCTTTAAGAACCTGCAATTTACCACCCGTCATACAAGGGTACGCGGGCTGGGTAACATGATCGGCAGCCAGCGGGCACTGAACATGCTTTTTGCCATCCGTACCCTGCAGGAAAAATTTCAATCAGACTATTGCGCCACCTTCCTGTCAGGGACACCTATAAGCAACAGCCTCTCAGAGATGTACCTCCTCTTTAAATACCTGCGCCCCGGTGAGCTGGAAAGAAGGCAGATGTCCAACTTCGACGCATGGGCCGCCGTCCACGCCTGCAAATCGACAGAGTTTCAGTTCTCCATTACCAATGAAATTATCTCTGTTGAGCGGTTCAGCGAATTTATCAAAGTTCCGGAACTCGCGCTCATGTATAGCGAGATGACAGACTATAAGACAGCAGATCATATCAAATTGCAGAAGCCCTCCCTGGAAGAAGAACTGGTCTGTCTTAAACCCTCGCCCCAACAGGAGGCTTTCATGGAGAAACTCAAAGACTTTGCCCGCTCGGGCAAAGACCCAGTTACAGGCCAACAGCTGTCTGCTAAAGAAGATGAATGGCGCATGCTCTATGCCTTCAATTATGCCAAGAAAATGTCCAATGACATGCGCCTGATCTCGGCTGACTACGCGGACCACCCCCATAACAAGGTCAGCGAATGTGCCCGCAACATCGCCGACTGGTATCATAAAAGTGACCACGTTAAAGGAACACAACTCTTCTTCTGTGATATAGGCACGCCCAAGCCTGGTGTCTTCAACCTGTATGATGCCTTGAAAACGAAACTCATCGAAGATTTTCATATCCCGGCTGCGGAAATCTCTTTTATCCATGACTGGCCTGACAAAAAAAAGCCGGAACTCTTCGAAAAATTCAACAAAGGCGTTGTCCGCATCCTCGGTGGCAGCACACCCAAAATAGGTACTGGCTGTAATGTCCAGGCGCGGGTGGTGGCAATGCACTCCATTGACATACCGCTCGTGCCCTCTGTCCTCGAACAACGGGGCGGCAGGGGTGCCCGCCAGGGTAATACCATCGCCCGCGACCATTTCGGCAACAAGGTGAAATTTTACTTCTATGCCACCGAACGGTCGCTCGATGTATTCAATTTTAACCTGTGTAAAAACAAGCTCTTCTTCATCAACCAGGTGAAGAATGCTGATATACAGGTGCGCAGGATAGACGAGGGCACTATGGACGAGAACGGCATGAACCTCAACCAGTATATCGCCCTGCTATCTGGCAACACTACGCTACTCGAAAAAGCCCGGCTTGAAAGCAAAATCGGTGCCCTGGAAACTGCCAAAGGTGCTTTTATGCGCGAGATCAACAATGCCCGTTTTGAACTCGCCCATGCCCAAAAAGAACTTACTGCCACTAGGGAACTCATAGACAAATATGGCGCCGACAGTAAACAATACAAGAGCGTCCTGAAATATGATAAAGAGCAAGTCAAACTCAATCCCTTACAACTCTCTTCCCTGCAATCGGTCGATCCCCAGGCCATTGGCCAGTACCTGATCGACATGCAGAAAAATACACTGCCGGATCCCAGCCAGCAGGCGAGACTAATCGGGGGCTTATACGGCTTTGAATGTTACCTCAAATCGACATCCTATTTTACCATGACTTCAAAGGAACGGATTATCGAGAACAGCTTCTACCTGTACAGCCCCGAGACAGGCCTTAAATATAACTACAATGACGGCTTGGTGAATATCGACAACCCCAAAGCGGCCGCCCGTTATTTCCTGCATGCCATAGACCGGGTAGACAACCTACTTTCCCATCAAAAAGATATCCAGGCTAAACTGGAAAAAGACATCCCCCAGCTCCAAGAACTAACATCAAAAACATTCCAGGGCGAAGCGGGGCTCCGTATCCTTAAAGACGAACTGCAGAAACTGGAACGGGAGATATCCCTTCAAATCCAGAAAGAACAGAGTAAACAGGAAGAGGGGAAGGGTGGACCGACAGTCGTAACGGTGGCTGAAGACATCAAAGTCCTGGCCGGTTCAACGGAAGTCCTCAAAAGACCGCTGCAGCCGCCGCGGATCATGCCCGGCACTTCTGATACGGAGAGACAGGACTACAGAAAAGCATTATAAGCGAAACGAAAAAAGTGAAGAAAGATGATAGTATTAGTGATTATAGCAATGCTCGTGATCGTAGCGGTGATATTACAGGTAAAAGACCCGGCGTCAGACGCCAAAAGCCTGAAAAGCATCCTGCCGATTAGCAAGGTCGAAGACGATTGCATCGTCTCCAAACAGGGCGACGTCACAGTAGCCTTCCGTCTCGACCTCCCTGAAATCTTCACCCTGAGCAACGAAGACTACGAGGCAATACACCATATATGGGTAAAGGCAATAAAGATCCTGCCCGCTCAGACCATCGTACACAAGCAGGATTGGTTTTGTGACTCGTCATATAAAGCCGATTTTGGTGAGGGGGAGAAAAGTTTTTTGCAGCAATCAAGCGACCGATTCTTTCACGAACGGCCTTTCCTCTCGCATAGCTGCTATCTCATGGTGACACGCAAGGCTCCCGGAAGAAAGCCTTCCAGCTCCGTATTTTCTAATCTGTTGCGCCCTGCTCTCTTCCCGAAAGAAGCTATCAGCGGAGCACCTCTTCAGGACTTTATGGATAAGGTAAGCCAGTTTGAAAAATTGCTCAGTGACGGTAACTTCATTAAAGTACGCAGGCTAAAAACCGATGAGCTGGTCGGCACGAAAGAAAAGGCAGGCTTGATAGAAAGGTATTGCTTTCTTCAGACGGAAAGCGACGAACCACTGGTACGCGATATCGTCTTTAAACCGGAATGGCAGGTAGGTGAACATTTTTGCCAGCTCTATGCTATGGGGGATATAGAGGACCTGCCCTCACTCTGCGGGCCACGCATCACTTTCGACCAGTATTCCACGGAACGCACGAAGTTTTCTGTCAGTTTCGCTGCGCCGATCGGCCAGCTACTCAATTGCAATCATGTCTATAACCAGATCATCTTCATTGAAGACAGCGGTTCGACTCTCAAAAAGCTGGAAAGCAAACGCCGACGCCTGCAATCACTGGCCAACTACAGCCGGGAGAACGCCATCAGCCGTGACGCAACCAACGCTTTTCTCAACGAAGCTATCAGCCAGCAACGCCTGCCTGTACGCGCCCACTTTAACCTGATGGTATGGACCCCTAACCGTGACAACTTAAAAGACCTGCGCAACAGGACATCTGCTGCGATGGCCCAGATGGACGCCTCACCCAGGCAGGAGATAAAAGGGGCTCCCCAAATGTATTGGGCTGCCTTGCCGGGTAATGAAGCCGACTTCCCTGCAAACGAGTGCTTCCAGACTTTTGCCGAACAAGCGACTTGCTTCTTTAACCTGGAAACGAACTATCGTTCTTCAATTAGCCCATTCGGTATCCGCCTTGGGGACCGTACTACCGGCAGGCCGGTGCTTGTAGATATATCTGACGAGCCAATGGGAAAGGTTACCACGAACCGCAATAAGTTCCTCTTAGGTCCGAGCGGCTCCGGTAAAAGCTTCTTTTCAAACCTGCTGGTCCGCAGTTACTATGAACAGGGGACGCATGTGGTGATCGTGGACGTTGGTCATAGTTACCGGGGGTTGTGTACGCTGGTAGGTGGCTACTACTTTACCTATGAGGAATCCAACCCGATCAAGTTTAACCCTTTTTATGTCGCACCTGGTGATGTGCTAGACACGGAGAAAAAGGAAAGTATCAAAACACTACTCTTGTCCCTATGGAAAAAGGACAATGAAGTTTACAAACGAAGTGAATATGTCGCGTTATCCAATGCACTGACAGGATATTTTGAACACCTTGACAAGCATCCCGACATATTTCCCTGCTTTAACTCGTTCTACGACTATGTACAGGAATCCTATACCGAAGTTTTAAAGCGTGACCGGGTAAAAGAACGAGATTTTGATATCGACAATTTCCTCTATGTCCTTCGGCCATTTTACAAAGGTGGTGAATTTGATTACCTGCTTAACGCCGAAGAAAACATCGATTTACTGCATGAACGCATGGTGATCTTCGAATTGGACGCGATCAAGGATCATCCAATTTTGATGCCCGCCACGGTGTTGATCCTCATGCAAATATTCATTGACAAGATGCGCAAATTAAAAGGTGTGCGCAAGCTTATCCTTATTGAAGAGGCCTGGAAGGCCCTCATGAAGGAAGGTTTTGCCGAGTATATTAAATACCTCTTTAAGACAGTGCGGAAATTCTTCGGTGAAGCAATGGTGGTGACCCAGGAAGTGGAAGACATTATCAGTTCCCCTATTGTGAAGCAGGCTATCATCAACAACAGCGATTGTAAAATACTGCTGGATCAAAGCAAGTATCAGAACAAATTTACGCTGATACAGGAACTCCTCGGCCTCAATGAGAAAGAAAAGGCGCTCATCCTTTCGATGAACAGAGCAAATGAACCAGGTCGAAAATATAAGGAGGTTTTTATCAGCCTCGGAGGTATCATAAGCAAAGTGTACCGGACAGAAGTAGCACCGGAGGAATATATGACCTATACAACCGAAGAGCGCGAAAAGCTAAAAGTAACGCAGTACACGGAGCGTTATGGCAGCATGCCAAAAGGCATCCGTGCCCTATTGGAAGAAGAGAAGAAGTAATCAAAATCATCACAATAAAACCGTCTGTTATGTTAAAGATTATGTTATTGATGCTGTTCCCTGTTTTCTTTGTCGGCTGCTTTCAGAATGCCCGACATAACGCCGAAGATAAATTTCCCGGCATCTATACAAGAATGGTAGCTGACCCTACCGGAACACTATGGGACACGCTTTGTATCTCTTCGGTGAAAGACCCCTCAACCCATCTTTTTACTATCATGAAGAACAGCGGGATCGTAAATATGGGCGACCACGGGGAAGCGCTACCCATCACCTACAGGCATGTGCAGTGGACTGGTGAATTCATTTACAATAAACATGCCCTTCATATACTCGAAAATGGTGACCATTATTTTCTTCTTCCAGGGGAGGATGCGATCACCAACGGCTTTCTTACTTACACCCGTATCCGGTGATAGTATTAAACAATTACGGTTGAAAAAAAATATTTTATGTACAAGAGGTTATTCGCCGCCATCGTATTTTTTGTTTCTGTGTGCCACTCTTCCGGCGCAATGGCACAGACACCCGCTGATGCCTTCCTTGGCCTCACAAAAAGGGTCATCAAAGCCATTGATCTTCAGATACAGCGATTTCAGAATAAAACCATCGGCCTGCAAAATGCGCAGCAGGCCTTGGAAAATGCACTCCATAAGTTGAAGTTAGACGAGATAACCGATTGGGCTACAAAACAGAAGCAACTATACCAGACATTTTATGACGAGCTGTGGAAAGTAAAATCAGCCATATCCTACTATAAACGTGGCAAGGAAATCATTCAAAAGCAAATCGACCTGGTAGCAGAATATAAACGGGCTTATTCGCTCTTCAAAAAAGACAGCCATTTCACGCCTGCGGAAATCGCATATATGGGGGATGTATACAACGGTATATTGGCCGAGAGTATTAAAAACCTCGACCAGCTACAGCTCGTCCTGAGCGCATTTTCGGTGCAAATGGACGATGCAAAACGCCTTGAGATAATGGAAAACGCAGCCGATAAAATAGAGGAGAACAGCACCGACCTCAAGCGTTTTAACAACTCTAATGTTATCCTTTCGCTTCAGCGGGCAAAAGATGAGATAGAGTTGAAACAGATTGAAATCCTTTACGGTCTTAACTGAAATAAAAATATTGTATGAAAAGGAGTGATCCCATCTATCGAGTGCTTCTAACCATTTTTCTCGTAGTTGTTTCGGTCACCGTGCTACGCGCACAGACTTGGAATGAATGGTTTCATCAAAATAAGACGCAGAAAAAATACCTGCTGGCGCAAATAGCCGCCCTTCAAATTTACATCGGAGAGGTCAAGAAAGGTTTTTCCATTTGCCAGCAGGGGTTACAGGTTATCCACGAGGTGAAAAACGGGGAATTTACCCTTCATAGCCTATTCTTCTCATCACTCAAAAATGTTAATCCGCAGGTGGTAAAATTTACGAGGGTCGCCGATATTATAGCCAACCAATCATACATACTCGCTAACTATAAGGAGATCCTTGCCCGGACAAAGGCGTGCGGACAGTTTACGCCGCAAGAGCTGACCCTGTTCTCGGATTGCTTTAGCAACCTGGCCGCAGAAACCGTGCAGACCCTGGATGACCTCTTGCAAGTCACCACAGACGGAAAACTACAGATGACCGATGATGAACGATTTAGGCGCGTCGAAGCACTTTACATCGCTTCTGCTACACAGCGCGACAACCTTCACCGAATGGAAATTGATTTACGGTCAATGGCGCTTACGAGGCAGAAAGAAGGTGGGGAGTTGGCGGGACTATCGTCCTTGCTTGGCCCCTGAACAGCGTCGGAGAAATGGAGGTTAGCGGAAATGCTGCTGTCAGGACACACAGAAGATCAACGGAAACATACATAATGCAGGGAAAAGGAGGATGACATGAAGAAGATCATAATGGTGATATTATTACTTAGCGCTCTATTTGCAAGCCACTACCAGGCCAGAGCACAGGACCAGGAAATCCAGCAGTTAATCCTGGACATTGAGAAACTTGCAAAATTCAAAGAAATACTGCAGAACCTGTATAATGGCTACAAGATCCTGGAATCAGGCTACAATAAGGTGAAGGATATTACCAGCGGCAACTATACACTCCACGAAGTATTTCTCGATGGTCTTTACCTCGTCAGCCCCGAGATTAAGAAGTACAAACGGGTGGCCGATATCCTACAAGACCAAGTGCAACTGATAGCAAGTTACAAACAGGCTTTCGGTCTTTTTAAGTCCTCGAATGTATTCAACAGCGACGAATTGGCTTATATGGGCCGGGTTTACAACGGTCTCCTCGACAAGAGCAGTGACAACATGGACGCACTGCTGATGGTAATAACGGATTCCAAACTACGCATGGGGGACGACGAGCGAATGCAGCGGATAGACCGCATCTATACCGATATGGAAGAAATGCTCTCCTTTTTACGGCATTTTAACAGCTCCACGCATGTATTGGCATATCAACGGGTCAAAGAAGCCGCAGAACTTAATAGCGTTCAGACGTTGACACAAGCAAAATAATGTTTTAAACGAATAATTGAATCTACGATGAATCCGAAAATAAAAAAAGTGCTAATGTCAGCCATTGTACTGAGTCTGGTCCCTTCGCTGGCTCATGCTGACGGTGGGACGGCAGAGTCTATCCATAGCCTGCAGTCAGTACTCGACAAGCTATATGCAGATATGCTACCGCAGTGCGACAGCCTGATAGGTGTCGGCAGGGCTATTGCCGGCTTTGCGGCTACCTGGTATATTGCCAACCGCGTATGGGGGCATATTGCCCGTGCTGAACCCATAGACTTCTACCCTTTGTTCAGGCCATTCGCGCTCGGTCTCGCCATATTATTCTGGCCTCTCTGCATAGCGATTATGAACGGGGTATTAGAGCCCACTGTGAAAGGAACCAGCCTGCTGGTGAAAAACTCCGACAAGGCAGTGCAGGAATTGCTCAAACAAAAAGAGCAGGAGATTAAAAAGACAAACCAATGGCAAGCACTGGTTGGCCCCACAGGAGAAGGGAACCGCGACCTGTGGATGAAATATTACCATAAAGATGAGATTGGGCATGAGGGACTTTTCGGCTCTATTGGTAACGATGTGCTTTTCGCTATGGATAAAGCTGGCTACAACTTTAAAAACTCAATCAAAAAAGTAGTGGCTACCATCCTACAGATCCTCTTTGAGGCCGCAAGCCTTGCGATCAACACCCTCAGAACGTACATCCTGCTGCTACTGGCAATCCTGGGACCCCTGGTATTGGGTATTGCCACTTTTGACGGTTTTCAGCATATCCTCCAGGTCTACTTCGCCCGCTATATCAATATTTTCCTGTGGCTGCCTATATGCAATATCCTGGGGTCACTGTTGGGGACAATACAGGCGAATATGATTAAGATTGACCTATCCCAGATTCAACAGACCGGCGACACCTTTTTTTCCACCTACGACCTTGGCTACATTATCTTTCTCGTCATCGGCATCGTTTGTTTTACCTGCGTGCCGTCGATAGCCGATATGGTGCTGTATGTAGGTGGTGGTGGAGCTTTACAGTCGAAAGTGACGTCCATGTCTATGAACACAACTATGACTGCAACGAGCGCCGTGGTGGGTGCAGCTGGCGGATTTGCAGGCGACATCTATAATGGAACCATCGGCCAGATGCAAGGGGGCATGGCTGCAGGTTCTAGCGGTAACTACCTGCCGGATAAAGGAGGCAGCGGCTACGCTGCTCGCAAACTATCCGGGTAGAAGATATCAAACGCCGCCTTATAGCTGCCATAACATTTGTGAAATAAGAAAAAGTGAAGAGTGATGTTTCAGCATTTGAAAAATATAGATACCGCCTTTAAACACGTCAGGCTTTTTACGGCTGTCCTCACCATAGCCTTCGCCTTGACGAACTGCTATACCCTTTATTGGAGTTACCGCTACGCCGAAACAAAAGACAGGCGCCTGTATGTCATTATAAATGGTAAAGCGCTGGAAGCTGTTGCCGGCGAACGAAAGGATAATATTACCGTTGAGGCGAGGGACCATATCAAGGTTTTCCACCAACTGTTTTTCCGGCTCACGCCTGACGAGAAAGCGATTGAAGATAATGTCAAACAGTCCCTTTACCTCGCCGACAGAAGCGCTAAACAGGCATACGATAACCTTAAGGAAAATGGGTTTTACAACCAGGTCGTAAGTGCCAATATAAGCCAGGAGGTAGCTTGCGACAGTATAACTGTCAACATCAGTCAGCATCCCTATTATTTCCGCTTCTATGGAAAGGAACGCATTGAACGTCCTACAGCCACAACCGTGCGCACACTGGTCACAGAAGGATACCTGCGTGACCTCGGGGAACGAACGGACAATAATCCTCACGGCTTTCTGATCGAACGCTGGACAACACTTCAAAACACAGACATAGGCACAACAAAAAAATAGTTATGTGGACAAAATATTTTAAGAAAAGACCTGGCAGGTTGCAGTCTTCCCTGACAGCAAAGCTCCTTCACGGTATCGAGTTCGTCCAGCAGCGTTGGGCCGACTATATGAACACAAAAACGGCCCGCCTTTCCGTGCGCCAGCGGAAGATGTACTTCTTGTCGTTTTGCCTCCTATTTGCCTTTGCCAATGGTTGCGTCATGTACCAGGCACTCACCCGCAGGGACGTCCCAGCGTCTCAGCAATGGCCCGTCGTCAGTAAACACGCACCGGCAATGCCAAAAGAAAGCGAAGCTGTCTTGACAGAGGGAGAGAAAAACGCACTGAGGTCCCTTCGCAGGCGGCTAGACTCTCTTTCTGCCACACCGGAGGGTAAAGCTCAACTGGAATCGTTTCTCAATACACACCAGGGCTTCGCCGACAGCCTCCTTAAAGCCGAAGAACTTATCAAATAACTTTTTAAAACAAAAGGTCATGCAACAAGACAAATTAGTGAACCAGGACGACCGTAAACGAAAAATGTTACTGGTGTTGCCCTTGCTTTTTCTACCCTTTATTATTTTGCTATTCTACAGCCTCGGCGGCGGGAAATCAAAACCGAAAGATGAGACGGACAAAAGGGGGATCAACACCAACCTGCCTTCCGCACAAATCGACAATAGTAAGCCGTCCGACAAACTCAGCGTCTATAAGCAAGCTGACCAGGACGCCGACAAACTCGGTATTGGCCCCGCGCTGGGCCCCTCCTCATTGTTTGCCCAAGAAAGCGAGGACACCCCAGTAAAGGATCACGCCCCTTCCTACGCCCCGCATCCCGGCGCACCGGACAACACACCTTACCACTCCCGCAGCCGCCTGGAAGAAAATGAGGCTAAAGTCCGCTCCCGCATCACCACCCTGCAACAGGTCATTAGGGCCGCAGACGACTCGGCCGTGCGGGTAAAACCGCCGGAGCAGTCGCCTATGCTCTCACTGTCCACCTTTCCCGGCCTGCCTTCAGGGGCAAACTCCAACGCCGCAGCTGACACGGAGCGGGACCCTGAAATGAAACAACTCAATGACATGCTCGAAAAAGTGCTCGACGTCCAGCATCCTGAGCGGGTGCAATCACGCATCCGGGAAGCCTCCCAAAAAGACCCTACCAGGGTGTTTCGTGTCACGACCACCAACCCGCAGGGAACGGATGACTGGACCGCATCGGCGGCGACGCCCGACAGCCTCAAAAAACTGGCATCTGCAAGGCTCGGCAGCACCACACGATTTTTTGAACTCGATGGCGCGGCAGAGGAGGACAACATACCCAATACCATCGAAGCGGTTATCCACCAAACCCAGGTCCTTGTATCGGGGGCTACCGTCAAATTGCGCCTTACAAACGACATCTTCGTCCAGGGCCATGAGATCCGCCGTGGCACTTTTGTCTTTGGCATCTGTGAACTGAACGGCGAACGGCTTAAAGTGCATATTGATAAAATAGCCAGCGGAGCATCGGTTTATCCCGTTTCCCTTTCCGTCTATGGCCTCGACGGACTGGAAGGCATCTATGTCCCAGGCGCTATTTCGCGCGACGCCAGTAAACAGGGCGCTGACCAGGCATTGCAATCCATGCAACTTGCGTCGATGAGCCAGTCCCTGGGGGCACAGGCAGCGGCCTCCGGCATGGAGACGGTCAAAAGCCTCCTACAGAAGAAAGTTCGGCTTATCAGGGTTACTATAAAGGCAGACCAGCCAGTACTGCTTTATGCTGACCATCAGTGAACCCGTCGCATAAATTCTTATTAATGGAGGTGTCACCATGCAGAAGGAATTATTCAAAGACCTCGAAAAGCTCGGATTCGGACGCGCCCTGCAGGAACAGGTGGAACACAGACTCGGCCTCGTAGGCCCACACTTTACCGCCAGTGAGCATAGGAAAATTGGTGGCTTTGATGTGAAACTGCTGGCTCACCTAACCTATGACAAGAAAGCCAGTCAGCTAGCCGTACGTAGTTACGATGTTATTGACTTGACAGTGCGCCGCCCGGACTTGCGGCGGCCATTGGTCACCATGCTGGAACAGACAATGGAAGAGGTCAACTGGAATGCTAAGCAGTTTAGCTGGGAACATATTGCCTCCGTTGGCCATGATACCAAACTCACTGCCGAGACAAGCAGGATCGAAGAGGCGCTTAAGAACATGACGGTCTTCGATGTCGAAGGAGAACTGGAAGCACAACGGCTACGTCTCAAATACATGTATGACTCCCTTTACGGGCATCTAAACCACCTCGACGGGCTTAACGGGTTTAAATACCAGGACTATTTCAACATGCTTACCCTCGACAGGCGCTCCGGCTTGCTGAGGGTGAACGAAGCGGTGGAGCTTCTCTGCGAACAGAACCTTAACAACTACCGCCCGAAGGAAATCATTGAGGCAGTGATTGCAACCAGGCAAAGGAAAGCGGAGCAAAAGAAATATCCCGCAAGGGCCAGCCCGATGGGTGACGGCGATAGCGTCACGGTAAGACAAAAAATTTAGGATCGAAAGATAATTGTAGGCTTAACTGGACCAACAATGGAAACAAAATTATTTGAACAGTTGAAAGAAATCGGTTTCAGCAATGAATTGATTGATTCGGCAGCACTATACTTGCCCACGGCAGGTAAGCGTTTCACCCTCAGTGAGAGAAAACGTATTGGCGACAGCGAATTGAAGTTTGTTGCGCTGCTTTATTTTAACGCCGAAAAATCCATCCTGGCACTACGTTGGTATCATGCCGCCGACGTTTCAGGGGCGGCCATCTTCGGTACAGGCGGCTTGGCGGACCCACGGATTGCCAAACTAGACCGCGAGCTGGCAAAAATTAATTTCAGTGACAGGTCATTCATCCGTTCGGAAGCAGCTGCTCCATACCAGGACCGAAACCAACTGCGAAAGGCTAATGAACTGTACCAATCACTCAACACTCTTGATGATCGGGAGACCGGAATCATAAGGGCCAAGAAAATGCTTAAAGTAAAGTATTTCCATGACACCATCTATGGAACGCGAAAACTACTCATCGATGGTACTGCACGAAAATACGAAGAACATTTCAACACCCTTACCATACAAAAGGCGACCGGCATTGTCAAGCTAAACGACGCGGCCCGTCTGCTCCTTGATAAGCAAATCACCAACAGGAACAGCCCTGAGGAAATAAAAACAGCCATCCGGGAACTTCAAAGCCTTCCTCGCCACAGGACGCAGGCTACACGCCAGATGACCAGCGTAAAGAAAGAAAATAGAAAGAAGCACTAATCATTACAAAAAAAATAAAAAATGAAACGTATCATTTCAGCCATTGTCGGCATTGCCAGCCTCACAATTTCGCTTATGACATATGGGCAGACGCCGCCGCGAAATATATCCGTTGGTTATAACAAAACGGTCATGCTCGTTTTTCCCGCTAACATTATTGACGCAGACAGGGGGTCCGGCCAGATAAGTGTCCGTATTGCAAGGAAAACACCGACCGTACTCAAAGTAAAAGCATCGGCGAAGGATTTCGACTCCACCAACCTCACTATCTACACGGAAGATGGACGTATGTATATGACCAGCGTCCATTATGACCCAGCGAGCACAGACACACCGTACATTTTTAATGCAGCAAGCGACGGCTGCCCGATAGAACCTGTTTTTGACAATCGTAGCACAACCACGGCAACACAGATCAAGGAACTGGCTGCTAACCTTGCCTCAAAAATACCCCGATTGAAACATCCGGCTACTAAAAGCGCCGGCATTAGATTATCGCTTGGCAATATCTGGATCAAAGATGACCACCTGTTTTTTCAGTTGGTGATTACAAATGCTTCTAACATCCCATATGACATTGCCTTTAGCAAGTTTTATCAGCGAGACAACAGTAAGGGAAGGCGCACCTCAATTGTCGAAAAGGAGCTGATGCCGTCTTACCAGGCAACGTTAAATGGTGATAGGGTAGGGAGCGGAGGCCACGACTGCATGGTTGTAGTATTCAACAAGTTTACCCTTTCCAACCAGAAGCATTTTGCCGTGGAATTCTTCGAAAACGGCGGCGACCGCCACCTGGCATTGAGGATCAAAGGAGCCAAGATCCTCCATGCCACACCATTGCCTTGACAACCCTTAGCCGGCCTGCTTAACGTCAATATTGACTATCATACTTTAATCTTAAAAAACTATTTTATGAATAAGACAGCGAACAATTCGCTTAACCGCATTGACGAGCTGGGTGCGAGATGGGAAGCACGCCGCCAGGGCTATATCCGCCAATATGGTCCGCAGGTAATGGACGACCGCGAATTTATCAAAGCAACACGGGATATGTACCGGACTATCCTAAAAGAGCAACCTTACAACACCCTCAATTTTGACGAAAAAATATCCTATCGCATCATGCGAGGTCAGCGAAGGCACCTCAACCGTCACTTGTATCCAAACCCTGTCGTACGTGCAATCCGTAACGTCCTGGTAGCAGCCTTCCGCCTGCTACGGGGTATCGGCCGTCTCGTAGGCCGGATACTCAACAGGATGCTGGCCGTACTCACCGGTACCAACGGTATACAGGTCGGTCAGGCCAGGCGCAGACAACCCAACCGGACATTGATACGCCCGTCTATCCAGTCTAGCCTTTCACCCTCCGCCGATACGCACCTGACACGCCAACGAAATGGCCAGGCAAAAGAATACCCGGTAGTAGAGCGCAACAATACCCTTCAGCCGAACAAAGTAGACGAAGTGGTGCCACGGCACTTTCAGAAACCCCGTGTTGTTAGCATGAACACACCAACAAACGGGCAGCGTATATAATCCATATTTATTAATAAAGTATAAAACTGTGTTATGGAACAGCAATTCATGATGGAGCCCGCAACGGCCCAACAATTTGAAAGAATCGTCAATAAACTTGAAAAGACGAACTACGGCGAAGGCTTTCGCAACAAGATTGCGGAGAAAATGGCGGCGGGCATAAAGGAATTTGTGATACCCGCGGACGCACCAATGTATTTCGGCGGCGACAGGCTCGACTTGCAGGCAGTCATTGGGACTATCAAAGACGATCCTGGCAAGTCTGTCCTTAAAGGGATTGACGCATCCCTTACAAAAGAAATTAAAATACCTGCCGTAGTGCTGCAGGAGCAGGGCGCGGGCAATATACTGGTAAATGTACCCAACCTCGACCAGCGCCTGTCTCATCCGCCAACCAGTAAAACTCTCGGGCCCGGCCTTCATGAAGAGTTGGGAGCCATGAAGAAAAAATATAGCGAAGAAATAAACAGGGACATGCAATTGCTAATGCACAAAGCACCAGACCTGTTCAACCTTTTGCAAGCCAAGCATAACACGAGTTTAACTTTCACAGTGCCACCCGAATATCTCAGCCAACAGGCTAAAATCGTCGCGGAGAGCCACTTGCAAAATACTTTTTCCTCCTACTTCAACCTGACACCGATTGAAATTTACGGTATGCTCAAAAATGGTTTACCAGTCCATAAGACCCTCTTTACTACGAAACAGGACCAGGCCAGCGGTCAACAACAGGGATCCCAACAGTTTACAAAATGGATTAAACTCAACTTCAATGAACGCAGGCTGGATGGCAGTTATAAGGTTGATTTTATCCAGACAAAAGAAGGAGCATTTATCTCTGACGCCTTGAAGCGTTACAATTTCCTGGAACTGGACAACGACCTCGGACGCAAAAACATCATCTACCATCTTCGCAAAGCCGGCTTGATCGAAGTGACCAACGGCAACCCGGTGGGAGAAAAAAAATTGCTGATAGCGGCAGACCCGGGCTACCAGATGAAACTGAAACTCTTCACTCAAGACGGGGCTATCATCTATAACCACAACGACTATCTGAAAGTTGGCCTGAAAAAGGAAGTGGGGGAAGTCATCTCCCTTCCGGTTGTCGATTACCGAAGGCGGCAGGGAAACACTAACAACGAGCAGCCACAGTCTGCAAGACCGTTAAAAACACTTGTGGTCAACATGGAGGGTGATTCCCACGCTGTGACTACTACTCCACAGGAACAGCTTACCAGACGAAATACCGGTGGCCGCAAGGTAGATAAAGGCAAGGATCAAAGCAAGCAGGCAATTTAATAGGATCATCCGTGAAATGAACAGTGGATTATGGAAGACAAACTGCAATATACCTTACGCCTGGATGCTTTTCCGCTGGTGGACTATGGGGCTGGCACAGAGAAACTCCCGATGGAAGTACACCTGTATAGCTATGGCCAGCTCGACGAGGCCTTTATGAGGCTCTATAGCATCCCAGTATCACACTTCGACGAGCACATCGCAGCGACGACGGATAAAAAGCTCTTTATTAAAGAAGCGGCAATTTACGAGAATGGCAACGAAAGCCCCCTAATGAAGGTCGAACGCAGCAATCCATCGCTAGACCGTACCCTACTAGGGGCGAGGCATATGCCAGATGCGGCCATCTACCTCAACAAAGGAGAGAACCATGAGCTACTTACTCCCGGTCTAAGGGAAATGTTCCGTGTGGCAGGGATCGACAGCCTGGAAAATCTGTCGATGCCCCTGGCCTCCTATAATATGTCCGGGACACAGCTCTTCGCCGCCAACAAGGCGGAACGCGACGTAATCACAGCCATCCACCAGCAAGCGGAGATCGACCAGAAGGTAAATCCTTATCGACTGGAAACAAAAGCCCATGTGTATCATGACCAGGTACCTACCGGTACCAAAAACGGTGTAGTGGTACTCAAAGTGATAGCAGCAGCAGACCTGCGCCAGGCATTAGCCGGCCTCTTTGCCATCGACATGGAAAAACTTGATCCTGTGATGGCCTCCAATAAACAAAAAAACGAGATCATCACGTCGGCCATTATAAAAGACAATATAAAAGACAGCCCGCTGATTGAGATCCTTAGCATGCCCCACGGTGACATGTTCAAGGAATTTTCGGTGTCCGGGATGTATCTACATTTCCATACCCCTGTCGCAAGATATCTAACAGAGCTTACCGTCCCCGAAATAAAACTGTTAGCCATGACACCTGGCGATCTGCCTGTATTCATTGCAGAAATGAGCCGGGACAGGACAAAAATAACCCCGACAGAAAGATTTGAACAGTTTTGCGCAGCTGTGACTGATAGCCCTGAATCGCTGGCACTGCGCCGGATAAAAACAGACAAGACAATAGACCCTGACCAGCCCGGGCAAAAACACGGGCTGTAGAAGGCAGGAGCAGAAAACGCTGACAAGGAAAAGAGGAGCATTTTATGGAACAGGAGCGCATGTTTACATTAAATATGGAAGTCAGGCCTCTAAAGAAAGGCAAGCCGGCGTCACCCGCTGCCGGTCAGGAAACCCGAATGTTTCACTACCAGAAACTGGACGAGGCCTTCCTACAACTGTATACCATTGAACTTGATCGGCTGGACAGCCGCATCGCACGTAATAGCGAACTGGACTACTGCGTTGAAAAGGCATCCATTTCCAGGAAAGGCAGTAGTGCTCCTTTAATGTTCCTCTCGCACCATACATATTCCCGAATGACCACGCGTAAGGAATGGAACTGGCCCTATAAGGAAGTGCTTGCCATCGAGAAGGGAAACAACGAACGCCTCCTTAGTGCAGAATTGCGCAGCATCATTGATGAACATATACCTGGACTAGCCCATCAAAACGGTATCGCTTTGGCGGAATATAACCGCACCAGGGAGCGCTTGTATCCCGCTGACAACCTACTGATGTGTAGATTAAGAAAGTATAAAGGGCCGGAGGCACCTCTATTGTCCAATTACGCCTATAACCTTCAGTTTATTTATCCTGGCCACAAGACCGGGAAGGCTAGTATGCCGAATCTCGTCAGCGAAAGCACACCACTCAACGACCTTGCTTATGGTATGTACCACCTATGCAGCCTGCCCCTTCGGGATATTGGCACGACACATTCCGCCAATATCATGAATTGGAATAACAAATTTCCCCTGATAGCACTCAGCAGTATCCAGCCGGGCAGCGGCGACTCCGGCCTCTACCTTGATTTTCATAGCGAGATCCACCGCTTTTTAGCAGAAACCAGTGTACACCCGGCAGCACCCCTGTCAAAAGACCCGATGGCGTTGTCCATAAAGATTGCTACTTACAGCGCTGCCGGGGAACTGATCATGACGCCAGAATTTACCAGTTTCAGGGACCGCCTTCGGGAAAACTATCAGAAAAAGATAGCCCCCAGCCCTGCGGTCCAAAATCGCATCATCGCTCCCGAGCAGAGGCACAACGCCCGACGGGGCCTTTAAACAGTCATTAATCACTCACTTAAAAAAAATTACGCCATGCCAACCGAATCAAATTATACTGTCCAGTTAAAAATTATTCCTAATGAAAAATCATCACGGCCGGGTGAACAACCGCAGCGGCAAATACACCGCATCCATTACGGTACACTTGACGAAGCACTCCGCAAACTCCACGGCCTGCCACAGCCGTATTTTAATGCACAAGCAGTAAAATCCAATTATCTCGAAGGGTTGGTACAGCATGCAGCTATCACCATAGGCCCAGAACATCGCCCGGCGATACAGCTCCTTAATTTTTTTACTCCAACAGATAAAACCCTCAAGCATTTTGAGAAGGCACCCGGCCCGGTACTATACTTTTTGAAAGAAGACCTGATAAAGGAATTCAGCCCAGCAATGCGTGCAGAACTGTCGGCGAATTTCCCTTCGCTCAGCACCGACCATTTCATTTCGGCAGCGGACAGTAGCCGGGCATTACCGGCGATGGTGCCAGGCCAGTCATTTTCTTCCCTAAGCGGCCAAAGCGAGAAGCTCTATGATCTGCCAGGCTATTTCTATACTCATGAGACATCCCGCCGTCTTTTCGGGGACCTTGTGCCACCGGGCGAACCCATTGGCGTAACAGTAAAGGATATCACACCGTTCAACGACTTAAAAAAAGCTATTACAGACATGCTCCTGATGGACATTGATACTGCCGACCCGCTAGTAGCGCATAACCGCCGCAAAGATGTCTTCCAGATGTCGTCAGCGGTAAAGGAGTTGAGTGACGACCGCAATATCGTAAGGCTCGTGAGCGTCCGCTACGAGGGTGTGGTGCCGGAAATGGCGGACCCTGGCATATACATTGAGTTTGCCAGCAAGATGCACCGCCGCCTGGCGGAGGCAGTGATGCCGGAATTGAAAAAATTGGGTATGCCGTCAGACGCACTGGCGACCCCCATTGCACACTATGGCATCGACAGGCAAATGCAGGCTATACCCACAAAAGGGTTTACTGAACTTCGCAAACACCTGGCACCTTCGCAAGAGCTAATTCCTTATTCCCGCCGCCAGCCGCGGCAGATAGCAATAATCGCCCCAAAAGAGCGAATGGGGCTGTAACGTGATCGAAAAACAATGAGACAATGGATGCTTTAAAAAAACAGCTCATCGCCAGGGCGTTAGAATGCCGCAGTCTCGGTATAATCCCTATCCCGACCAGCGAGAAGAAAAGGGCTGTTGCAAAATGGAGAGAATATACCGAGCACCCACCATCTGAGCAGGAGACCATCAGGACTTTTAATTTCTCGTTTACAATGGGCATAGCTCTGCTATGCGGCCCAGTAAGTGGGGACCTGGAAGTGATAGACATTGACTGCAAAAACGATATTAACGGGCACCTTATGCGCCGTTACTATGACCTCCTCGTTGCCCAAAACCGGGAACTGGCGGTTAAACTTCCCATACAGCGTACTCGTTCAGGGGGGTATCACCTTCTTTACAGATGCCAAGGAGTAGAACGTAGTCAGCCGTTGGCAAGACGCCCTGCCACTGATGAGGAACTAGCGAAAGACCCGGACCAAAAAGTAAAAGTATTGATAGAGACACGGGGGACAAAAGGAATGGCCTGTATCTCGCCATCGGAAGGCTATAGCTTTATCCGCGGTAACATCTTCGCAATCCCTCTTATCACGGCGGAGGAACGTGATATCCTGTTAACAGCCGCGCGTACGTTTAACCAGGTCAAAGAACGGGAAAAAGTAAAGCGCATTACTCGCTTTGTGGACATTGACCCTGCTACGAGCCCAATAGACGACTACAATAAACGGGGCGATATTATCTCCCTGCTCGAAAAACATGGCTGGCATATAGTCGATGAAGAACCGGAACGTACCATTTTTCGTAGACCTGGCGACACAGATAAGGATAGCTCCGGAAATTTTAATCACCGGCTCAACCTTTTTAGCACTTTTTCTACCAGTACAGAATTTATAGCTGAGAAAGGCTATACGCCGGCATCCGTATATATCCTGCTGGAACACAAGGGGAACAGGTCAGAGGCCACAAAGGAACTTTTGCGCATGGGTTACGGGCTGTCCTATAAAGAACAGCGTCAATTACAACAGGCTACACGAATGAAATGGAAATGTTGAGGATAGTTCCGATAACGTTCAGTGAGGCTTGTGCTTTTATAGCAGCGCATCACCGCCATCACACACCACCACAGGGGCACAAATTTTCTATAGCGGTAGCCGATGATGACAAGATTGCTGGCGTAGCGGTTGTCGGTAGACCGGTCGCCCGCCACCTGGACAATGGTTGGACACTGGAAGTGACGCGCGTATGTACAGACGGCACTAAGAACGCCTGCAGCAAATTATATGCAGCCTGCTGGCGAATCTGTCGAGAGATGGGTTATAAAGAACTCATCACCTATATTCTCGATACAGAGAAAGGCATTTCGCTGAACGCTGCCGGCTGGCGTTGTCTGGGTGCTGCGGGCGGGCTTAGTTGGAACACTAAAAGCCGGCCCCGAGTGGATAAATATCCGCGACAACTCAAACTGCGGTACAGCATCAGCCAGACATCCGGAGTATAGTAAAAGCCAGGATGACCTTTCTCAGAGCTGCTTAACCATGATGGGGACGAAAATATTATGACTATGGAACAAGAAATATTGCTTTGGTTGGAGCAAATGCCGCTCAAAAAAAATGGGGAACCCGGAATACAGGGAATTAAGGAATATACATGGCACACCTTTAGCTCCTTTGATGAGGCGTTCCTTACTTTATACACTACCAAGCTCAACGAACTTAACCAACAAACAGCCATCAATAATGAAAATGATTATTTCTTAAATGCCGGCAGAATATATAATGAGAGAAAAGCACCACCTTCGGTTACCATTGAAAGCTACGATTCAAAAATGGAACACATCCCCTGGTTTAAGAAATTTGCAGGAGACAGGATCTATGCTGTTGAAGCCAGCCTACAGGCTGCATCAGAACCAGTTTTAAAGATGTTCGCACCCTATCTGGATGAAAACAGGTTCGGGGAAATTCCCATCGCTGAATATAGTGCGAAAACAAAGACCATTAAGCATGCCAACGGTGAGCTACAATCAACCGCCCGCTCATACCTACATGATCATTTTAAGTTGAGTAATTCTTTCGATTACGTTAAAATAGAATGGTTGCAAGGTGAAGCAATCTTGTATCCGCGCGCAGCTACTGTCACCAGCATTAAAAGATACCGTGATTTTATTCCTGCCCTGCGGGAACTTTTGGAGGACCATATCGCCCCGACCGGTAGAATGCCGGAGCTTAACCCCGATAGAACAGAAGAGTTTTCTTGCATCTTACATGCGTCAGATAGCCGCCCGGTGGCCGACCTCATGATGGTTTTCCCGCAGTCACCTCTGAGGCCCATGCATGAAATCGGCTTGTATCTTCATTTCGAAGATGATAAATTTTTGCGTGAGGCGATGATAAAGTATAATGAATTGCAACTCCTGGCACGGAAACCCGGTAATGTTTTTCCGCTTGCACTTTCCCCTTCGGATGGAAACTATTGGGACTTCGTTGCCTTGAAATCTACCGCCGAATTTATCCGTATGATAAATAAGAAACAGCGGTTATCACCGGGTAAGAACAAGCGCATCATGAATCAGATCGAACGGAGAAATGGATATAAACGATAACAGTTTCATTATGTTGCATCCGTAACAACTCAACAACGCTTACTTGACGGGTATGCGTGAATTGAAGGGATGCAGGGAGAGGTGGTTTTAATTTTTGTGAAAAGGATAAATGTAGCAGTATGGGAGTTGAGTTTATTACCAAAGAAGACCTTGATGAGTTTCGTAAGCAATTGCTTCAGGATTTGGGAAAGCTTTTTGCAGATCACAAAGAGAGAAAGAGATGGCTAAAGACTCCGGACGTAATGGACCTTCTCGGTATTTCAGATGTGACGCTCTCCAATCTGCGTGCGTCGGGAACTATTCCCTTTAAGAAACTCGGCGGCATCTGTTATTACGACCGAGAGGAACTTGAAAGAACGCTTGAGCAGTTGTAAAACCTGTATTAGGCAGAGACCTACTCATTGTCCCATCATCGCTTTCATTAACTCATCCTGGAAACTGGTAGCAAAGGCAAATGCCAACTTGCCATCCACCACCTGGGAAAATACGATTGGCTGTTCGTTATGAGAATGATTGATAGAAAAGAGCCGGCTCTTTCTTTCCGTCCCTTCATATAGATAAATACAGGATACCGCAATCCGCGTAGAGTAATGAAAAATATCCTGCATCTCACTGGCGTGCTCGTCAATGCCGACTTCAGCAATTGGATAAACCTTATTGACACCGTTGAAATGTTGAATATAAAACTTCCCGTTAAGATAAGAGCATCGCAAAATAGAAATCGGAGTAAGGTTAAATTGCTCACGCAGTTTATCCACTTTCCAAAAGATATAGGAGACATTATCAAGCCGCTTAAACACATCGTCCTTCAAGTATATTATATCGAAGCCACCTCCCCAACCATCCTGTAATGTATCGGGTGATTCGAATTGTTCACTCAAAAAGTACATGGCCGTTATCAATGCTTTTTCTAGTCCATTAGTAGGGTTAACCATCGGCCCATTGTCCAAATACTTCGCCTGCTCTAAGAAAAACTTCTCCCATTTATAACGACCCGTTCCGCCACTGATAATTACCTCGCAGGTTGCATCTTCATTTTTTAGCCAATCCCCCGTCTTGATCACCTGCACCATTTTCTTTTCATCCTCGACATAAGTAAAAATAAAAATGGCATCAGCGCGGTCATACTTCTCCTTCAAATCCGTGTCAGTAAACAAAGCCTGCATTGTTTCAAGTGTAACCTCCCGGTGCATAAAATAATCTTGAATATCCCCTTTCATTTTCACAATCTGACTAACGTTACCAATAAATCCGACAACTAATTTGTCTTTAATAATGACAGTCTTAACAGAGAATTCTACAGGCGCTCTTCCATAGGGAAAATCACTGGGGTGGTAGGGCCGGTTGATGATAGGAATTACGATTGGTACACTTTCGTCAGTACTCGTAATTGCAAGATCACTGACAATAACGGGAAATGCATAATTGGTCATGCAGGACACTAAACTCATTGGTGTAAATTAACAAGATAGAATGGCTATATTTTAAGTCGCTTGTTGATCTTTGGTAAAACGAAGACGCTGATCAAAACATGGTTCACTATGTCAACAGCATAGGCGAGTTTTTCTAAAGGCAAGGATTTTATTTCATGTGTAGAAAGGTTGCCAATCTCGCGCAGTTTATCGAGTATCGGTAATTCATTTTTTGAGATAAGCCCACCGGCGTGCATATTTCTGATTTTCTGAAAAAGGTTATTCCCTGGCACAGCCTGGTTGAGACATATAGCTTCAACGATAGTGCGTAGTATGATGCCTGCTGAGATCCTCGCTTCCGCATCCAGGTTGTACATAAGCTCATCATACAGGCCCCGAATTTTAGAAGGCAACCTATCATAATCCTCATCTCTTAAAAAGTTGAAGTCTTCGTCGTCTGGATCATACTCCCCTGAATAATTACGATCAAAAAATGGCTCGTCATCTTCATCAATTGCATTTGGATTTGCCGTGCGCAGCAAGAATGAAACTTCCCTGCAGCCATTGCATTGAAGGACCATATAATACTGAGAGTCATCGTAGTATTCGTTTTTGCCAGGGACCTTTTTGGTGTATAAGGCTGTTTGAAATGTATCTAATTCACAGATACCACAAAAGGTCTGTACTTCCCTTGCCATATCGTTAGTTTATCATAGAAAGGTAAGTAAAATTTCGTTCTCCTTTCAATGATATGTGTTACATAAGGCTCCTTTCATATACGCTTACCTTCATCATCGTCGGTGACCATGGCTTTGCGGATATTCAGGAAACTGTCCGCTGCAACATGCTCTTCCAGGGTATTCACTGCTGAAGCAGCCGGAACTGATGAGCCCATTATAACATTGGAAGGGTATTTAGATATGCTGCAATTAAACATTCGTTTACTGTAACTGTCTTATAGTACCTAGGCTAGAATACATTCTTGTTGACGACCCATTTTCTTAGCCAAGATCCCTTGTCTGCCTGCTTGAACTCTTTTGTAGTTTCCAATAAATAGTATTGAAAAAGCTGTCCGCCTCAAGCATGTTAACTAGACCCAGTTGTCCCGAGATTTCCTTCACTAACTCACAATATTCTTGGTAATCCTCGGGTGTAAAGGATTCAGAGGCGGCTTTAATATTTAACCCGCCCTCTTTTCGAAGAACGGTAATAGGATTTTTATTTAGGTTCGCAAACAAGTCATAGTTGTAGGTCATCATGATTTCAGTAACATAATTTACCGAAGCCCCTTCAATATCTGACACCATGTCTTTAGCACCACTAAAAACAACGGCAGGCGTCGCATTGCAGTTAGTCCTGATCCATTGAACCATTTGCTGGAACGCTGCATAATGCCGATAAACTTTGCGTCGCAACCGGAAAAGGCTACCTGAATGCCACCAGCCATATTCTCCTTGGCTACTTACAAGGGAATCCAGCAATGGTTCAAAAGTAGCCTGCGTTAAACGCGGATGATCGGCGATGGTATTTAATACCTCCCTAGCCTCATGATAATGGAAGGTTTTTTCTTCAAAATTTGTCTGCCTGGCAGCATTATCAAACCTTAAAAAATGCCGTTGTAATTGTCCGTAAGTAAAATTTATCTGCGATTTCTTTAAGGGTGGTTTTGCCTTCGACGCTTTGTTAACCTTCTTTTGGCTTTCATAAAAGCTTTCATATTTTTTGATGACAAGTAACGAAGCTATCTCAGCTGCATCAGGTGACACAAGCGAATCAAAGAAACTTTTAGCATTTAACCATTCGTCAGAGGTTGTTTTACAAAAATGTATCAGAGAACACTCTTTATTTAACGTGAGGCCACCTTCAGTAATATTAGCGGACCCTGCTATAATTACTCCATCGCTGCCGTTCCTAAAAAGATACAGCTTAGGATGAAAGATATGCTTTACGCCGTTCGCATTCGCCAAAAAAATACGATTAGTTGGATATACTTCAGAAAGTATTCTTAATTCATGAAGTGCTTTGGGCTCTGTTAACCCGAAGTTTTGTCCTGCCACTATTTCCACCTGTCCACCACGTTGCAGTAAATTTCTTATCAAAGTGACGATTTTTGACAATCCTGACATTTTTAAATATGCTGTTGCTATCCTTACTTCATCACACTGTTCTAAGAGTGTAAGGATCTCGCCTAGATGGTCGTTAGCCCCTTCATTGATTAAAACACGCATGGCAGGTGTTATTCTTTTAATATATACGTAATAACTACGATAAACAGAATACCATAAATTCATCAAATTATGTCAACCCTACCTTGACCAAAACTTGATTTATCGGTCCCTCCTTCAAAGAGATGTTATTATCTCTTGCCTTTGTCCTTACAAATTCAGCGAATGGAATTGCTGATGTGTATGCATGATTTACCAGTTCTTCGGCAGTCAAAAATGTCTGCTTTCTGTAAGACATTTCTTGGTGAAATTCTCGTAAAAGGTTAACCAGGTCCACATCTCCTTCGTGAAAATTTTCTTCAAAGAATAGCAAAGTATCAATCTCTACGAGAGTAACTGGAAAAAGCCTCTCGAAATTGAAAGTGATAAATTCTTTATCTTTTTTGATCTTTGATATTGAATCGTCAAACCAATAGTTAATCCAGTAGTTTAGACCGGCAGCGCTGTATAAGGCATCGTGGACAATAATAATGGGAAAAATGTGTATTTGGGCTACATCATAGGCGGTATCTACAATCAGCTCTTTTTTTATGGTGCGCTTTATATTTGTTTCAATCTGTTCAACCGCTTTCCATAACCGGCCATCTTTCAAAGCACTTTCTATTTGGTCAAAGTCATAAGACATTTTAATCTCTCCGGGTACGTAAAAATCTTTTGATTCGATAAGTAAAATGTCAGTATTTTTTCTTACATAGAAATCCGGTTCTGTTTCATTAATTCCTGCTGCCTTAAATTCGTTGCCACTAATCTTGATCGTAGAAGCATCATGGTATATGTAATTCATGGTATCATATACTAAAGTTGCTTCAGAAAAATCCATCCTTAAATGCCCGAATAATGGCCCTTTTATTAAATTTTTGTCTTTTCTTGTCAGTGCCGACAAATAAAATATTAAACCATTGTAAATCTTCTTAATTAAAAACAGATCATAAACAACCAGGTACTGGCCATTTCCGATCTTACGCAAAGGTTTATTTCTTACTTCAAGAAAATCATCTTGTAATTCGGGAATGGCTTCCTCTTCTATGGCCAGTTTATCCAAGAAAAAGCAGGCCTTATTGAAATCATTGTTTTGGGGAACATCGAGGATAGTCCAACCACCATTTAGTGATTGGATGCCGAATACAATTGCTGCGCCCATCGACTTAAAGAAATCCTCTTTATCTGTGCATCCAAAATCGTCCAAAAGTTTTTGTAACAACTTATGGTATTTCTGATTTGCCTCCATAAAATCTAGCAATTTTGCCCCCTTGTAGAACTGGGTTCGAAGGATCTGCGCATAATCTGCATTTAGCAAATCATTTTGTGGAAATGACATTCCTAATATCATACGCCTTATCCTTCTATCGGGCGGAACACTTTCAGCTCTTTTATAACTTTTTTTATACTTTTCCAGCACGTCATCATTAAATAGCAGGAAAAGTTTGAACATTGGCAGTATCTGTTCTGGCCCCTGCTGTATTCCGGTAGGTAAATTTGGATTATTGGTAAGCCAGGTAAACATATAAAGTAGACTTTCAATTGAAATCAGTTTGTAGTCTGTTTGATATTTCTCTTTTAGATAATTGTATCGACTTACCAACTTGTCATAATTTTTATCATCTTCAAATTTGTGTTGCCCAAACGTAAAAAACTCTTTCATTAGATCCTCAGCCGGCGGTAACTTGTGGTTTCGGAATTGGGCCAAAAAATGACTTATGAATTTCAATAGAAAATCCTTTCCTATTTGTTTAGCGAACTTGTGTTTTGTAGTTTGTCTGGTTATTTCAAAATAGAAATCTTTATAACCCAAAAGTTGGGACATGCGTAATTTGCTCATAGCATAGGTGTTTAGGAGAAAAAATAAGGCAAAGGTAGTATGTTCGCTGCTTTATAGAAGACAAAATTAGCCTAGCGCTGTATTCAGGAACAACGACAATTCGTTACAATATTAAGCGCCTTAAGTGGCCCAAATCTGAACTTGATTTATGCGACACTGATGAGTCAGAAGGCAAGATTATTTATCCCAATACTGTTTTGAGAGGAAGCGTACAGAAAGAGGCTGCTTTTTAAGGAGCTCTTTCAAGTGTGGAGGATATCGGGGTCGAACCAATAACTTATAGCGTGCCACATTAGCACTCTAGCCAAATGAACTAACCCCCCAAAAGTTTTGCACACCTTGAAAAAGTGTTCAGCCCAGTTTCAAGCTAGTTTAAAGTATACACAAATAAAAAATCAGATTTATATGTATAAATCTGATTTTCTTGTCGGGACGACAAGATTCGAACTTGCGACCCCTTGCACCCCATGCAAGTGCGCTACCGGGCTGCGCTACGTCCCGAAAAAATCCAGAAAACGAACCGGAGATTCGTTCCGAAACCTATCCTATTGAATTACACCAGGATAATACGATTCCAGGGGTGCAAAGGTAAAAGAAAAAACTTTGATTTGCCGAAAAAATTTCGTTTTTTGAGGCCCGATCGCTTTAACTTTTTTTTAGCTGTTAAATTTTTAATAATTGGCTCAATACTTGCGTTTCATATAGCATCTTCTTAAAATCTACATACTCATTGGTCTAATTCTACCAAGTCTGTTTTGAACAGCGCCCGTAATCCCATCATCCTTTCGTAAGACCGCCCTTATCGTCCATTCGTCCGACGTCATCAACAAAAAATTAAACTAAGAATGAAAAAATTCTTGTTGCTGGGAATGCTAGCCCCTGTCCTGGTCCAAGCCCAATGGCATGTCAATCTTTTAGGAGGATTTT
>Ga0163162_10000418_pt1 | contig 39111 bp, 29 predicted proteins | sample S55metaG_FD_115310 | JGI IMG/M metagenome (GOLD analysis project Ga0163162, IMG submission 115310) | Switchgrass rhizosphere microbial communities from Kellogg Biological Station, Michigan, USA - S5-5 metaG | ecosystem: Host-associated > Plants > Roots > Rhizosphere > Soil | place: USA... | reverse complement strand
GGCTGCTGCAAACCCAGGCTGATTGACGATGGCGCCGGTTACGCGAAAGTGGTCCGGTGAATGCGGATCAGTGAGGACCTGTTGGCGGATGACCTCCGGCCGCGAGTTCTCGCAGTAATTTTGCGCGTAGCCGATGTAGAAGCGCTGCGGCGAGGTGTAGCCATCAATCTTCTTTGTCAGGTCAACCTTGTTGGTCTTTGCGCGCTCGAGGTACGCAAGATAAGCGAGGACCAGGCCTCCATTGTCGGCCGTGTTCTCACCCAGCGTCAGCTTGCCATTCACTTTCACATCGTCTACTGCGGTGAACGATCCGTACTCGTTGACGAGGCAGTCGGTGCGCGTGTCGAACTTCTTCGCGTCCTCGGCGGTCCACCAGTCGCTCAGGTTGCCCTTCGCGTCGAACTTGCGTCCCTCGTCGTCGAAGCCATGCGTCAGTTCATGGCCGATGACAGCGCCGATGTGACCATAGTTCACCGCGTCATCCTGCTTCTGGTCGTAGAAGGCGGGCTGCAGGATGCCAGCAGGGAAGTTGATGTCGTTCATGCTGGGATCGTAGTAGGCGTTAACGGTGGGCGGTGTCATGCCCCATTCACTGTGGTCTACCGGCTGGCCGATCTTGGCGAGTTGGCGATCATTCTCAAAGGCTGTGCCGCGGAACTTGTTGCCCAGCGCATCGTCTGCTTTAACTTCCAGCTTCGTGTAGTCGCGCCACTTGTCGGGATAGCCAATCTTGTTGGCGACGCCTTTCAGTTTCTCCTTCGCCTTCGCCTTTGTTGCCGCAGACATCCAGTCCAGCTGATCGAGGTCACGGTCCATCGCGTTCTCGATATCGTGCACCATCTCGAGCATCTTCGCTTTGCTGTCTCCGGCGAAGTACTGCTCAACGTAAACCTGGCCGAGTGCCTCGCCGAGCGCGCCATTTACGGAGTTAGAGCAGCGCTTCCATCGTGCGCTCTGTTCTGGCTGGCCAGTCATGACGCGTCCGTAGAAGTTGAAGTTCTCATCGTCGAAGCGCCGGGGAAGACGATTGGCCGAGCCCGTCAGCAGGTGGTAGCGCATATATGCCTTCAGCGTGTCGAGATCGGTGTCCTGAACCTCGGCAATCATCGCAGAGATGAAGGCCGGGTTAGCGTTGTTCAGCTCCTTGATCTCCGGTGAGCGCATCGACTGACGAAATGCGGTGAAGGATGGTTCCGGAAAGGTCTGGTAGAAGGTCTCGGTGGTTTGGAGGTGATAGATCTTCTCCGGATCGCGCCGATCGGTGACGGGCATGGAGGCCTTTGCCAGTGCTGTCTCGAAGGCCAGGATTCCGGTTGCATCCTTCTGGGCTTGTTCCGGGGAGCTTCCGGCCAGTGTCAGCATCTTGGCGAGGTGTTCGACGTACTGTTTGCGAATAGTCTCGTCTTTTGCCCCGGTACGCAGGTAGTAGTCGCGCTCCGGCAGGCCTAGTCCGGCCTGGTCTACGAACGCGATCTGTTTGCTGGCATCCTTGAAGTCCTGCTGCTCGCCGTACCCGAAGAAGACGTCGATGCCATCGCGCTGGAGCTTGCCCGCCAGCGCGGCGAGATCGTTTTTGTCTGTGAGGCCGTCGATCTCGTCGAGATATGGCTTCAAGGGCGCAAGGCCCTTCGCCTCAATGGCGTCGGTGTCCATGCAGCTCTTGTAGTAGTCGCCAATCTTCTGTTCATTCGGAGTGCGCTCTTTGCCTCCCGTAGCCGCCTTAGCCAGAATGCCGTTCAGCGACTGGGTGTTGACGTTGAAGAGGGCATAAAACTCATCGACGGCCGGCTGGTCGGCAGGAATCGGATGGTTCGCAGCAAATTTGCCGCAGGAAAACTTATAGAAGTCTGTGCATGGATCGACCGAGGCGTCGATTGAGGAGGGGTCGAAGCCGGGAATTGGCTTGTAGACCTCGGCAGGCTTAACGCTCTGTTGTGCCTGGACGCCGGTTCCAGGTAAAGCCGCCGCGAGGCCAAGTGCGGCGATGCTGCCAAAGCGCAGCGCTACCATCTTGTGTTTGTTCATCATGCGGGTTCCTTTAGGACTTCGGGTTTGAATCCTCTGCTGTTGTATCACCGCCACCAGTGTTTTGCCGGTGTTGGCGACGCTCCCATTGGCGAGCGTCCTTCGTCTGTGAAAGAGTAGTAGCCACGCGCCCGTACGGGCGTGAGTACGTTCGCTCCGCTATGCCGGTTCCCAGCATCATCCACGCGTATTCCGTGCTCCGCAAGTCGTTGAGCCTGCTGCTGCTCGTTTTTGTGACGAAGGGTGCCTTGGCCAAAGGGCCTGACCCGGCCGCACGGATCCCACTTGAGCCACTCGGCTTTCAGACCCTGCCAACGCAGTTTCTGCTAGCCGGAAGCTCCATGTTTACGGTGGACTTTGTCGATGAAAAACACCTCCTACTGACGTACAGCACGAAGCGCCTGCTCAAGCGGCTGCCGGACTGCCCTGCTGGTGACCAAGACCGTGTTATCGACGCCGTTTTGCTTGAGGTTCCCAGCGGAAAGGTGCTGGGTCGCACCTCATGGCGTACCCACGACCGCGGCCAGTACCTCTGGAGCCTGGGCCAGGGACGGTTCATGCTGAGAGTCCGGAACACGCTTACTACCTTTGCTCCGATGGTGAACCTGGCCAAGGGCGATGCCTTCAGAGAGCGATCATTTATTACTACGGAGAGGCGCATCGGCGGCATTTTGTTCTCTCCTGACGCCGACCTGATGATCCTCGAAACAATGGAGCCGCTTCCGCTCTCCAACGACTCCCTTCAGCCAACCTCGGCCATCTCCTCGGATGAGCAGCGGATACGCATGGAGACTCCCGTCCAGGTCAACTTCTTCCGCCTGATCAAGCCCGGCGGCGATGAGGTGGATCTCAAGGAAGGGAGCGCCTTTCGGGCACGTGTTCCCGGGCGTATTCCTGCCAACTCTGCTGGTTATGTCGCCACGGTCGATCAGGGCCAGCAGCACTGGGCCTTCGACTTCCACACCTACAGCGGCAAGGTCAAGGAACTCTCGCAGTTCAACTCCACTTGCCGGCCAGTTCCGATGCTTGTCAGCCGTGGCGAATTCATCGCCTTCGGGTGTGGGCTCAATCACAGTCCTCAGGTTATCGGGGGCTTCAATATGCGCGGCGAAGAGATGTGGCAGCAGACCTTGCCGGAGAGCTACATTGCCCCAACGTTTGCCTTTGCCCCGCGAGCGGGACGCTTTGTGATGAGTCGCCTTCTGACCCACAGTTCTGTCGTTCAGACCTCCGACATTTTAATGCCGGAACTGGTCGCAGGCCAGACCATCGTGGTCTACCAGACGGACAGCGGCCGCCAGATACTTCGGGTTGACGCGGCGCCAGTCTCTCGCGCCGGGCAGAACTTCGCGCTTGCGCCTGACGGCATGACACTTGCAGTGATTCGCACTGACGCTGTCGAGGTGTACGCGCTTCCGACACTCACTCCGAGGGAGCGTGACGCAGTAAAGCTCGCCGAGTCGTCTGCACCTCAGGAGGACAACACTCCTCCCGGCTTGTTCGATTCACCCATCCCCAGGAGCGATGCGGCAAGCTCCGCAGCTGCAGCTGCAGCATTTCGGGATCAAAAGCCTCCCGAGTTGAAGCAGGTCGAACCGCCCGCTTCACAGGCACCGCAATCAGCAGTTCCCGCTGATACTCCCACCTCAAGCCCTACGGAGAGCCAGCAGGCTCCTACGGAGGCGACTCCACGCAAGCCGCCGACGCTATACAGTCCAGGGCAGGAAGCCAAGCCCGAAGCTCCCAAGCAATAGCCATTTTGGACAAATGAAAAGACCAGCTCAAAGAGCTGGCCTTCCGAAGCTCGAACTGTAGAAGCTTAGGCGGCCTTCTTGGTGCTGGCAGCCTTCACGCGGGCGTTGAGGCGGCTCTTGTAGCGGCTCGCCGTGTTCTTGTGGATGACGCCCTTCTGGACGCTCTTGTCGAGCACCGAGACGGTCGAGCTGTAAGCGGCCTTCAGGTCCTTGGCGTCGCCCTTGGCGATTGCCTCGCGCAGCGAGCGCAGGGTTCCACGGAGCTTGCTCTTGTTGGCGCGGTTGACCGCTGTCTTGGTCTCAGTCTGACGTGCGCGCTTCAGGGACGAAACATGATTTGCCATTTCTAAACTCTCTCTTTTACCCGGTTGCTGTCGGGGAATTTTTCGGATGCAGACCTCAGGCTGGCCGGAAACACAGCCTGAACCATCCTCTGCAATCTCTAAGTCTACGGAAAACCGGGGATAAGGTCAACCAAAACCCGGCCATAGGCGTTGCAGGATGCGGTGGAAACCCAACAGTTGTTGCAGTTACCCCTCTAGATTCATTTCGTTGAAGGAGGACTCTTGACTGCACGTTTGTCGAGGGCTACTCTTTGCCCATCTTCGGCACACGATTGGCAACTCTCGCAATCCCGGTCGCAGCCCCCACACAAATAACCCTTTCTGTGCTGTGCCCTGACCGGGCCGCAACCTGTCATTCATCCCCTGTATCCAATAAAGCAGAAGATAACCCCGCATCGCCTGACGGAGGTCAGCCCCACACTTGATCAAACACGCCATCGAAATCACCCCAGGTATCGAGCCGCTTTACGGAACCCACGACGAAAACCTACGCCTGCTGGAAGACGGGCTGCATGTAACGATCGATCTTCGATCGGACGCTATCCATGTGACCGGCAACGCTGACAGCGTTGCGCGGGTGGAGCGCGTCTTCGCGGACTTCGAGTCGCTGCGGAAGGCCGGAGTGAACCTGCATAACGGGGAGCTCAACGGGATGTTGAAGATGGTGATCGCCGACCAGACGATCACGCTCAAGTCCCTGGTCGATTCCGGACGCCAGCGCTCCAACGGAGTGAAGCGCATGGTCCAGCCGCGTTCGCCAAACCAGCGCAAATACGTCGAAGCGATTGAGCAGAGCGATATGGTCTTCGGGCTGGGGCCAGCTGGAACAGGCAAGACCTACCTCGCGGTTGCGATGGCAGTTTCAGCGCTGCTGGCCAAAAAGGTCAGTCGCATCATCCTCGTTCGTCCAGCTGTCGAAGCAGGCGAGCGGCTTGGCTTCCTGCCCGGTTCGCTGCAGGAGAAAGTCGATCCTTATCTCCGGCCGCTCTACGACGCACTCTACGACCTGCTGGATCCGCAGAAGGTCGACAAGATGCTGGAGTCGAACGTCATTGAAGTTGCCCCGCTCGCCTTCATGCGTGGCCGCACCCTCAACGATGCCTTCATCATCATGGACGAGGCGCAGAACACGACAAACGAGCAGATGAAGATGTTCGTCACCCGCTTGGGCAACAACTCGAAGGCGGTCATCACCGGCGACCTTACGCAGATCGACCTGCCGAATCCGAAGAAATCCGGGCTGTTCGAGGCTCTGCATGTTCTCGACGGCGTCGACGGAATTCGCTTCTGCCACTTCGAGGATGTTGACGTTGTCCGGCATCACCTCGTTCAGCGCATCGTGCGTGCCTACGACAGCTACGGTCGAGCCCAGCAGGAACTTCCGCTCTCGATGGGAGAGCCTGGAATGACGGAGCCTGCGGCGATGTCTGCGGAAAAGAACAAGCCCGTGGCGAAGCCACAATAACCTTGTGCGGTACTATCGTCAGCAGGGGGAGGCGCCGAATGGCTCCGCCCCTGCTGACGTTTTACTTAGCTCGATGATCACCACGCTGCGATGATCACCATCGAACCTCCAAGTACACGCTCCAATCCAACGCCGCTGGCGAAGGCCGGTCTGACGCGGTTTCTTAGCCGTGCACGTGAGGCGGTTGGGCTTGCGGGGGAGGTGGAAGTGCTTCTTACGTCAGATTCGCAGATCAAGCAACTGAACCGTGATTTTCGCGGCAAAAACAAGCCAACGGATGTCCTCAGTTTTCCGGCTCCGGAAGAGATCGCCGAAGAGCACGCGGGCGACCTTGCCATCTCGCTCGACACCGCCGCGCGGCAGGCTGAGAGCTTCGGGCACTCGCTTGGTGATGAGGTTCGTGTCCTGATGTTGCACGGCTTGTTGCATCTCAAGGGCATGGACCACGAGGTTGACTCTGGCGAGATGGCCACGCGCGAGCTTGAGTTACGCCGCGAACTGAAGCTTCCGGCTACTCTCATCGAACGCGCATCCCAGCCGAAACGCACGGTGCAGAGGAAGAAAGCAGTCATCAGGAGGCGCGCATGAGTTTCGGCTACTTCGCCATGCTCGCGGTGCTGCTGATTGTGCTGGCGCTGGCAGCCTATGTCGACAGAGTCTACTCCGAGATGGGTAAGTTTCTCGCTCGCGAGTATCAGGACAACATCGACTCGTGGGAGCAGGCTATTGAACCTCGCCTGCGCCTGGGTCGTGAATCGATCGCACTCTCAGCCTCAGTACTAAGGCAGCTCACGCTTGCCGCTATGGCACTGTTGTGGGGTCTGCTTCTCTACCAGCGCACGAATGGATTGCTGGAGATTCCGGGTACAGGTGCGATCGCACGCGCTATCGCCGAGCTGATTCTTCTTATCCTTATCTTCGACCGCTTAATTCCACAGATTCTCTTCGCTCGCACCCGCGGGCTCTGGATTCGCAAGATCACGCTTGTCCTACAGGTGATGTTCTATCTCATCCTGCCGGTCACCATCGTGCTGCAGCTTCTGCTCTCCATCGCTGCGCTGGCCGAGCCTGAGGACAAGGCGGAGGAAGAGCACCCCTCGGAGGCGATGGACGCGCTGCTTGAAGCAGGCGAGGAGGAAGGCATCCTCGAGGAGTCGGACCGCGAACTGGTGCGTTCTGTGGTCGAGTTCGGTGACAAGGTTGTGCGCGAGGTTATGACGCCGCGTCCGGATATCTTTGCCGTTCCCGGCACGCTCACGCTACGGGAGTTCACCGCTGAGATCAATGAACATGCTTTCTCGCGCGTTCCTGTGTACTCCGGTTCTCTCGATCACGTCACCGGCATCGCCTTCGCCCACGATCTGCTCAAGGTTCTCGACATTGAAGCCGGCACACGCACCGTCGCTCAGATTCAACGACCCGCGGCCTTCGTTCCGGAGACCAAGATGGTTGCCGAGCTGCTCCGCGAGATGCAGCGCGAGAAACAGCACATGCGTATGGTTATCGATGAATATGGAGGCGTCGCCGGTCTTGTGACGATCGAGGACCTTCTGGAGACGATCGTCGGTGACATCGCCGACGAGCACGACGAACCTGAGCCGGATGATGCACCTGTCCTGGAACCAGATGGTGCCTATACCGTTCCGGGAAACTTTGAGGTTTCGCGCCTGAAGGAGCTCTTCGCCGACCAGTTTGCAAGCGAAACCCGGCCAGCAGAAGATAGCGAGACACTCGGAGAGCCCGCCGAGCACGAGGAGGAGCCGTTCCGACTTCCTGAGCATTATGAATCCACCACGCTCGGAGGACTTGTCTCCGAGATCGCTGGCCACATTCCGACTCCGGGTGAAGTTGTCGAGCAGGCCGGGCTGAGGCTTGAGGTGCTGGCTTCAACCGACCGCCGCATCGATCGGGTAAGGGTGAGCCTGACTCCAGCGAATGGCAGGGAAACAGCCAAATCCGAAAACCAGTCATCTCTGTGAAATCTGGACGCTTATAGTAAGCGACCATGACAAAAGGGCGTCCTCAATCTCAGGACGCCCTTTTGTCATGCTGCCGTTATGGGAGCAATTTCGCCCCTTAATCGATAGAGATCTTCCGCAGGAGCTTGAAGTCGGAGAGCATCTTGCCTGTTCCCAAAACGACCGAGGCAAGCGGGTCATCGGCTATGGAGACCGGGAGGCCTGTTTCTTCGCGGATGCGCTTGTCGAGATTCTTGATGAGCGCACCGCCGCCGGTGAGGACGATGCCGCGATCGGAGATGTCAGCGGAGAGCTCTGGCGGGGTGCGCTCGAGGGCTACGCGGATGGCGTTGATGATCGTCGAAATGCACTCGGAGAGGGCCTCGCGGATCTCAGAGTCGTCGATGGTGATGGTCTTGGGTACACCCTCGATGAGGTTGCGGCCCTTCACTTCCATGGAGAGCGGCTTGTCGAGCGGATAGGCCGAGCCGAGTTGCATCTTGATCTGCTCGCCAGTGCGCTCGCCGATGAGGAGGTTGTACTTGCGCTTCAAATAGGTGATGACGGCCTCATCCATTTGATTACCGGCCATCCGTACGGAGCGCGAGTAGACGATGCCTGCGAGCGAGATGACGGCAATGTCGGTGGTGCCGCCGCCGATGTCGACGACCATGTTTCCGCCGGGCTCGGTAATGGGCAGGCCCGCACCGATGGCTGCGACCATGGCCTGTTCTACAAGGTGAACTTCTGATGCCTTAGCGCGGTAGGCGGAGTCCATGACAGCGCGTTTTTCTACCTGGGTGATCTCAGAAGGAACGCCGATGACGATGCGGGGGTGCACCATCATCTTGCGATTGTGGGCCTTCTGAATGAAATAGTTAAGCATCTTCTCGGTGTGGCGGAAGTCGGCGATAACACCGTCCTTCATAGGCTTGATGGCGACAATGTTGCCGGGGGTGCGGCCGAGCATCTCCTTGGCCTCTTTGCCGACGGCCTCAACCTCGTTGGTGACCTTGTTCACCGCGATGATGGAGGGCTCGTTGACGATGATGCCCTTGCCGGCGGCAAAGACGAGGGTGTTGGCCGTACCCAGATCGATGGCGAGATCGCTCGAAAACAGGCTGAAGAGAGACCGCATGTTATGGATGCGGGAGTAGCGCGTCTGAAAGTTGTTCGAAGACATTCGGCTGGTTCGTTTCCTGAAGGAAGAGGTATTACGGCTATTGTAAGGCTTCACAGCGAGTGTACTGCGTGAACAGGGTTTATGCGGCGTTGAGATCAGGAGGTTGCGAAGGCATGTTTATGCCTGGAGACCTCGGAGTCGTATTCGAAGTGCTTTTTGAAGCGCAGGAAACGAACCTCAAAGAGGTCGTAGCTCAGCCTGGAGACCACGAAAGTCAGAAGGAAATTCGAGGTAAGGGCGATGAGGCCGCCGAGCACCATGGAATGGGTCTTGGCTGATACGAAGATGAGGAATTGAATCCAGGCCCAGCCATACAGGGTATGAAAGATGTAAAAACCGTAACTGTACTTGCCTAGAACGCTGAGAGGCTTAAGGCAAAAGATATGGAATGAGGCCGAACCGGTCCGGAGCGTGGCGCCGATGAGCCCTGCGCTTGCGACGGCTATAAGGGTATAGCCGAGCGTGAGCAGCCAGGGTGAGTCGTATGCCGGAGAGAGCAGGAAGATGGCCACCACCCCAACAGAAGCGAAGAGAAATACCCATCGGCAGGCGCGTTGGCAGGTGTCTGCGGCGGGGCCGCGAAGCAGAAGAGCGAGAATGGCACCGAGAAGCAGCGTATCCATACGAAAGGGGAGCGTGCGGGTGATCCAGCGCTCGGCCATCTCTGGGGCGAAGTGGAGGCACATCGCGAAGCGCAGCAGTAGAGCGAGAACGGACAAGCCGGCGGCAGTCCAGAGTAGGCGGATGCGATCGCGGATGATCCAGACACCAATGGGCCAGAGGAGATAAAACTGTTCCTCAACGCAGAGCGACCAGAGGTGACCGATGAAGACCTTGGCCGTCGGGTGGTTGCCGCTGACGACTTCATAAAGGCTGAAATCGTAGTTACCGAAGAAGTTCCCCATATAAATGAGAAAGCTGAGATGCAGCCATCTCCATTGGTAGTGAAAGATGGGTGTCAGCAGCAGGAGCACGACGACAACGAGATAAAAGACAGGAAAGATGCGGAGGCTGCGGCGAGCGAAGAATCGCCGGAAGAACTTTGTGTCGTGGCGAGTATCGAAGAGAATCCCAGTGATCAGAAAGCCGGAGAGGACAAAGAAGAGGTCCACGCCCATCCATCCGCGCCTGCGAATCTGATCGATGGCTTGTAAGAGGGGGCCACCATGGGAGCCGCCCCCAAAGTGATCGAGAAAGACCATGGTCACGGCAAGGGCGCGGATTCCGTCAAGCGAGGGGAGGCGCGTCTTGAAATCAATCGGGTCAAATCGCCGAGCTCTTGCCGCCATTTTGCTGAAAGTCCTCCTGAGTATCTATGCAAATGTTCTTGTTCGTGGGCTGTCCGCGGCTGTAGGGACTTCTGATGGCTTGGATTGTGTGAAGTTGACTTGCTGCGTGGGCTCAACCATAGGGGAAGTGACCTCAGGGTAGCGGAGGGGCGAAGGGTTGTCACGAATAGATACAATCAGGGGTACGGAGTGAGATAACCATGATTCTTGGCGTGCCGAAGGAAGTGAAGGACCACGAGAGCCGGGTGGGCGTAACCCCGGCAGGTGTAAAGGCGCTGGTCGAGGCAGGACACACGGTCCTGGTGGAACAGAGAGCCGGGGCGCTCTCGGCGATGCCGGATGAAGAGTATGAAGCCGCCGGCGCCGAGATGGTGGAATCAGCCGATGAGGTTTGGCGGCGCGCAGAGATGGTGGTGAAGGTAAAGGAGCCCGTGGAGTCGGAGTACCGACACTTCCGCGAAGGGCTGGTATTGTTCACCTATCTGCACCTGGCTCCCCTTACCGAGTTGACGGATGCACTGCTGAAGAACAAGGTCACAGGAATTGCATACGAGACAGTGCGGGACCGCACAGGTGCGCTACCGCTGCTGACACCGATGAGCGAAGTTGCGGGACGTCTGAGCGTGCAGGTGGGCGCGGAGTATCTGACCAAGGAGCACGGCGGCCGAGGGCTGCTGCTAGGCGGGGTTCCTGGAGTTCCCCCGGGAAATGTCTGCATCATCGGCGGCGGCGTGGTGGGAACAAACGCGGCAAAGATCGCGCTGGGCATGGGGGCAAAGGTGACATTGGTCGACCTGAATTTGAACCGCCTGCGCGAACTGGATGACATCTTCAACGGGCGCGTCTTTACGATGGCGTCGAATAGCTACAACATCGAGCGCGCTGCTCGCGAGGCAGATCTGCTGGTCGGCGGTGTTCTGATTCCCGGGGCTGCTGCACCGAAGATTGTCACCAAGGCGATGGTCTCAAAGATGAAGAAGGGCGCAGTGATCGTGGACGTAGCGATTGATCAGGGTGGCTGCATCGAGACCGCACATCCGACGACGCACAGCGACCCTTCCTATCTTGTCGATGGCGTGGTCCATTACTGCGTTACCAATATGCCGGCTGCGGTCCCCAATACCTCGACGCTTGCGCTGACAAACGCAACCTTCCCTTACGTGATGAAGTTGGCCAAGGTAGGAGCCAAGGCGGCGATCAAGGAAGATAAGGGCATCGGCGAGGGCGTAAACACCTACAACGGCATATTGACATATGAGGCTGTGGCCGCGGCGCAGAAGCGGGATTGGAAGGCTGTATCGGAGCTGGTGTAACTGCCAGGACAAGGACGCGAAGATGGCGATGAACGAGAATCGGCGCAAGCTGCTGAGTATCGGGCTGGGAACATGCCTGCTGGTGCTGTTCGCCGCGCTTGCCGCTCTGAACGCCTTCAACAAGCGGTTTCTGGATCCGGAGACGACAGGCCAGATCTTCATTTATACCGGCCTCTCCATCGTGGCATTTCTGCTATTTGTCACCGTTCTGGTGATGCTGGTACGCAATGTTTTGAAGCTGTATGCGGATCAACGCAGCCGCGTGATGGGGACGAGGCTCCGGACACGGATGCTTTGGGGAGCCGTTCTCGTAAGTCTGTTGCCGATCTCGTTCATGTTTGCGTTCAGTTATCTCCTGCTCAACCGCGCGGTCGACCGATGGTTTTCGCAGCCTGTGACGGAGATGCGCGACGACGCCAACCGCATGGCGTTCGAACTGGCGCGATATACGACGGCGAACGCCCGTGCCGAGGCGGATTCGATTGCATCGCGTCTGCTGGATGCTGGACCGCAGGGCAAGGAGGCAGGACGGGTCTCGCAGATGACGCAGAGCGAGATGGAGGCCGTGCTGCGTCAGCACGAAATTACATTACAGAACGGTTTCGCGATCGTGTACGCAGATGGGCACGTAGCCGCTTCGTTTCATATGCCTCATCAAGATGGTGCGAAGGCGCTGATTAGGACATGGTTGCCAGAGCAGGGAGGAGTGAGCGTTGCGCCAACTGGCACGACCGGCGACGCGCAGTCTAGCGATGGAGAGCTGGTGAAACAGCCGACGGATGCGGCAGTCCTGGAAGCGGCCAAGCGTACCGACGAACCCGTTTTCAGCCTGGGTGAGACGGACTATGCACTGGGATCTGCCACAATGCGACAAGGACAGACGGTGGTCGTCGGATTGCCGATGCCGCACGGAATGGCAGCGACGATGACGCGGCTACGCCTGGCTGCAGACCAGTACTGGACTCTCTTTCGCGGACGGCGGCAACTGCGGAACCTTTACATGATGCTTCTGCTGATGATGACGTGTCTCGCGTTATTTGCGTCAAGCTGGCTGGCACTGCATCTATCCAAGCAAGTCACGAAACCGGTGGAAGCGCTGGCCGACGCTATGGAGGCGATCGCGGCGGGCGACTACGCCCATCGTGTCAAGGGCAGCGCGACCGAAGAGCTGGGCGAACTGGTGCGGAGCTTCAATCACATGGCAGCCGATCTTGAGGGCAGTCGACATGCAGTGGAAGAGTCGACGATTCAGTTGAGCGCAGCGAACGCGGCACTGGAGGCGCGCCGTGGCGAGCTCGAGACGATGCTTGAGACGATTCCAAACGGGGTCGCGACGCTCGATCCGGACAGGCGCATCATTCTGGCGAATCGCGCGCTGAGCGAGATGATGGATCCCGGCGGTCAGAGAGCTTTCCTGGGCAGGGCGATGGAAGATGTTTTTCCGAAGGACGTTGCCGAGGTGCTCGATCGCCTTATCAAGCGCAGCCACCGCATGGGCTCGGCTTCGAGCGAAATTGACATGGCACCGCCGGAAGGTGAGTTCGGCGGCACGTTGAACCTACTGGCGACGGTAGCACTGCTGGAAACTCCGCTAGGCCATGAACGTGGCCGTCGTGAGCACCGCGGCTACGTGATTGTGTTGGAGAACGCGACCGAGCTGCTACGCGCACAAAAGCAATCCGCATGGAAGGAAGTCGCTCGGCGGGTTGCGCATGAGATTAAGAATCCACTCACACCGATCTCGCTGAGCGCGGAGCAGATCAGGCGGCATATTGATAGGCTGGCGGAGACGTTGCGCTTTCACAAGGTGGATTCGCCTTCCCCAGCCGTGATACGGCGTTCGAGCGAAGTGATCTCCAGTTCTGTTGAGAGCATGCGGTCGCTGGTGGATCAGTTTGCCGCGCTTGCGGAGTTTCCGACAGCACAGCCGCGTCCGGCAGATCTGAATACGATTGTGGAGAATTCACTGGCGATGTTCGCTGGTCGGATGCAAGCGATTACAGTGGTTAAGCGGATGGGCAAGAACCTTCCGCTGGTCATGGCCGACCCCGAAGCTCTGAAGCGTGCGCTTGGAAATCTGATCGACAATGCCGCCGAGGCGATGCAGTCAAGCCTGCTGCGTGAGCTTCGTATTGCGACCAGCCTGCTCGACAGCGGAATGGTTGAGCTGACGGTTGCGGATACAGGCTCGGGGCTTACAGACGAGATGCGCGAGAGGCTGTTCCTACCGTACTTCTCGACAAAACAGCGAGGGACAGGTCTGGGGCTCGCGATTGCAGCGAAGATCGTTCAGGAGCACCAGGGAACTATCCGCGCTGAGAAAAATGTACCCGCCGGAGCAAAATTCATCGTCGAGCTGAGAGCTGCAAGCGCAGGAGATGTCGAGCAGGAAACACCTGCCGCAACGGCACATGGAAATGGGGCGGTGACGGCTTGAATCATGTTTTGATCGTCGATGATGAAGCAGAGATACGCGAATCGCTTGAGGGGATTCTGCGTGAAGAAGGTTATCTGGTAACGACCAGCGCAACCGCCACCGAGGCGCTCGAGTTGGTTCGCGACGCGGACTACGACGTTGTTCTGCTGGACATCTGGTTGCCTGACCGCGACGGCCTGGAGGCATTGGCAGAGATTCGTCATCTGGAGAATTCCAGCATTCCCGAGGTAGTAATCATTAGCGGGCACGGAACCATCGAGTCTGCGGTTCGAGCCACAAAGCTTGGAGCATATGACTTTCTCGAGAAGCCGCTATCGCTTGAGCGGACACTGATTGTCGTGAACAACGCGATGCGCGCTCGTCAGATGCGCGAGGACAACGCAGAGTTCGCTCGACAGTTATCCTCGCGCGGCAACGTGACCGGGCAGAGTGTGGCGATGAAAGCGCTGCGTCAGCAGATCAAGTTGATGGCGCCAACCAATGGGCGCGTCCTGATCTTCGGCGAGAGCGGAACAGGAAAAGAACTGATAGGCAAGGCCATGCACATGGCCAGTCTGCGTAAGGAGAGGCCCTTCGTCGAGCTCAACTGTGCAGCCATTCCAGAGGACTACATCGAAAGCGAATTGTTTGGCTATCGCCATGGCGCAGTTCCGGGTGGGCCGCAGGAGAAGCGTGGAACGTTTGAACGCGCTGATGGCGGCACCTTGTTTCTCGATGAAGTTGGCGACATGAGCCTTAAAACCCAGGCGAAGGTGCTTCGCGCTCTGGATGAGCAAAGATTTTTGCCCGTCGGCGCGTCGCATCCGGTACATGTGGACGTGCGGGTTATTGCGGCGACGAACAAAGACCTTGAGGAAGAGATCGCCCGCGGCAACTTTCGCGAAGATCTTTTCTATCGTCTGAATGTAATTCCGTTCTACGTTCCGCCGCTGCGGGATCGTAAGGAAGATATTCCGCTTCTCGTGAAGGAGTTTCTGGAGGAGTTTGGTCCACGTTATGGCAGGCCGCACATGGAGATGAGCGAGGATGCCTTGGCTGCGCTGCGGCAATATCACTGGCCGGGCAACGTTCGCGAACTGCGCAATCTCGTGGAGCGCGTATTGATTCTCAATCCGAAGGTGCAGAGGATTGAGAAGAAGCACTTGCCGATGCTGGTCTATCGCGGTCCAAAACTCACCGAGTCGGGAAGAATCAGCACGAAGAGCGAAGAGTTTTCAAGCCTGGTGGAGGCGCGAGAGGCTTACGAGCGTGAGTTCATCCTGAAAAAATTGGATGAGTTTCACGGCAACATAAGCCGCGCTGCTGAAGGGCTAGGCCTCGAACGTAGTCATCTCTATCGCAAGATGAAGGCCCTCGGCGTCAGCGTGAAAGAGTCCTAGTCGAACTGCGCAAGATTCATCCCGAGCGAGTACGCCTCCGTATCTGCTTCAATCTCAGACCACGTCACGGACCGGCCTGTTTCTGCAGACTTGCGCGCCATCATGCAGCTGCGTGCGCTCTCGACTCCGGCGGCGATCTGGTTCTGAAACTTGCCGCTGGTGATGCTTTCGATGAAGCTGCGATCTTTCATCGCGTCCGCTTCAGCAAGATTGTCGGTGAAGGCGCCGTTGGCAGCGAACTGTCCGGTAGCTGCGGGCGCGCCGGAGCTCCACTCCCAAGGTTGATTGCCGAGGATGCGGAGAGCGCCACTGTAAGGAGCTTCGGCGAGGCCTTCGGTTCCGAAGAAGCGTTCCGAGACGTCGAAGAAGTTGTTCTTGTTGAACTGCGTGGACGAGAAGCTGAGCTGCACATCGCCTGGATAGGTAAAGATGACCTCGTAGTTGTCGGAGATATTGCCTGCATTCTTGACGACCTTGCGGCTGCTCTTTGCGTAGGCGGCGGTGGGATGCGCCTGCATCACCCAGTTGCAGACATCAATGACGTGAATGTTTTGTTCGAGGAGGATATCGCCCGAGAGGTTGCGATAAAGCAGCCAGTTGCGCAGGCGATATTCGTCGGAGCCAGGCGTACCGCGATCGACCATGGTCGCGGGGGGAGCGTTGTAGAAGGCGGCGATCTGCGCGATCTTTCCGATCTGGCCATCGTGCAGGCGACGAACGAGCTCGACAAACGGCGGCGCGGAACGAATCTGGAAGCCGACGGCCATGCTGACTTTGCCATTGGCTCTGCTGGCAATCTCGAGTGCGTGGCGGGTCTGTGGGATATCGACTCCAACGGGCTTTTCACAGTAGGCATGTTTGCCGGCGGAGGTGACGGAATCGAGGTGCTCGACGTGGAAGAAGGGCGGCGTGGAGATTTGGATAGCATCGACGTCGGCGCAGGCGGCAATTGCCTTTGAGGCGTCGTGACCGACGAAGGTGCGCTTGCTGTCGATTGCAGGAAGATTGAGCGAGGCGTTGACGGCATCGAAGTGCTGTTTGCCCTTGGCGAGTTGATCGGGAAAGATGTCGGCGAGTGCGGTGATCTCAACGCCGGCGTTTTTCGCGAACGAGGTAGCGACCGCGGTACCGCGGCGTCCGCATCCGAGCAGGCCGTAGCGCACGCGAGAATTGGCAGCGTAGCCGAATGCAGTCTCGGGTTTGACGAAGAGGAGTCCGGAGGCTGTGGCTGCGCCCTGAATAAATTTGCGTCTGTCCATTTGAGAAGAGTCTCCGTAGTTGCGTTATGCGGATTTGGTTTGGGCGAGGATGCGCTCGAGGTAGAGCTTCTCCTGGCGAACGTCTTCGATCTGCTGCGGGCCGGAGGTCTCACGTTCGATGGTGAGAGCGCCCTTGTAGCCTGCGGCACGAAGGCCGGCGACCACTTTGGCGAAGTCTACGTCGCCCTTGCCGATGACGACCTCTTCACCGAGCTCCGACGGATTCGTTGGCCATTTGCCATCCTTCATGTGCGTTGCGCGAATATGTGGGCCAAGGATCTTCACGGCGTCGACCGGGTTCGCCTTGCCGTACAGGATGAGGTTCGCGGTATCGAGGCCAACGCCCAGGGCGGGATGGTTGACGTCGCGAATTACGCGCAGCATCGTGGTCGGAGTCTCCTGGCCTGTCTCCATCAGGAAGCTCTGGCCGTTGTTGGCGCAATAGAGCGTGAGCTCGCGGATGGCAGCGACGGTCTCTTCGTAGAGCGGGTCGTGTGGGTTCTCTGGGATGAAGCCGCAGTGAGTTTGGATCTGGCCGATGCCGAGAAGCTTTGCGAAGTCAGAGGTCTGCTTGAGCGCATCGATGCGAGCTGCGCGGTACGCGCGGGGAACGACGCCGATCGTGGACGGACCCTCCATGAAGTTCCACTTGAGCGGCTGAGGGTTGACGACCTCGGCGGTAGTGGCGACGACCTGGTGCTTGTTGAGAGAGTCGCGCATGGTGGAGGCAAGCGCAGGGGTGAACTTACCGATGTAGCTGTCGAGCGAAAGGAAGCAGGTCGGAATCCCGAGCTTCTGCACGACGGCGATCTTATCGTCTGGGTTGGGGGATGGCTTGATGAGCAGGCCGAGCGCGAAGGGCTTGTATGCGGCAGTTGCCGGCTTCTGCGCAAAGGAGTCGTGCTCGAGTGCAAGCGCGGCGGCTGCCTGCGCGGAGAGTTTTAGAAATCGGCGCCGGTCAGTTTGGAGAACGCGCTCAGGTGATTCTGTGGGCAAAATTTTAGCCTTTCATTCCGATGGGGTGGGGTGATGCAACCTGCCGTTAGCGGTAACGGAAATCAGTAGACTTTGCGTTGCGAGGAGGATAGGGGCTGAGTCGAGAGGCCGTCAAGAGAGGCGTATTCCATCCGGCCAACGACGTTTCGCCGACCGGATGGAATTGCGGATCAGGGCTGAAGGAGGAGACGATAGCGGATGCTTCCAGGCTCCTCTCCATTACCGTCGAAGACGAGGCCACACTTTTCCATCACTCGGATGGAGCGGTGGAGGGAAGGGAAGGTGTGAGCGATGAAGCTGGTGATCCGCGTGTCTGCACGAAGGTGATCGATCAGCGCACGCATACCTTCTGTGGCGTAGCCCCGGCCCTCGAACGATGGCAGGATGCCCCAGCCGATCTCACAAGTGAGCGGATCGTCCTTGCCGAACGCACCGAGGCAGCCGATCAACGTGCGCGCGCCGCTCGGCCCAGGCAGAGCAACATAACGGTGCCAGCCAATCTGATCTGGATGGGTGGCGAATTGGTTGAGCATGAAGGTGAGGACGTGCGGCTCCCAATGAATGGGAGGCCACTCGGGATGGATCGTGCAGCCGATACCTTGCCCGAGCAGGCGGAAGTCGCCGTCGGCGGACTGCTCGGCATGGATGCTCTCCGGCGTGATGGAGACGAGCACGAGGCGCGGCGTAAGAATCTCTTCGATGAGAGGCGATTGCATTGCAGAGATCTCCTGAATCGTTTGGAGGCGTAGAAGAGCTCGGGAGCAGATTGCAGCTTCGAGCAGAGACGCGCGCGATTCAGGCAGTCATAGGCAGGGCTTGAGTGTAGCAGGATACGGTGTCAGTCGTGCTGTTTTGCAGCGATGGCTTCAAGTTGACGGCGCCAGTCGAGGTCCTCGATAAAGGTCGAACTGCTACGCCAGTCTTCCTTCACTTTGACGAAGAGTTCAAGGAAGACGCGTGTGCCGAGAAGCGATTCGATCTCTTTGCGTGCGGTCGTTCCAATGCGCTTCAGCATCTCGCCGCTCTTACCGATGAGGATCGCCTTCTGCCCTGCGCGTTCACAGAAGATTGCTGCGGCGATCTTTGTGACCGGCAGCTTGCCGTCCTTGGTTTTACGCATCGAGGCGGGCTCTTCATATTTCTCGATGACCACGGCGGTAGCGTAAGGGACCTCTTCGCCCGTAAGCAGCAGAATCTTTTCTCGAATGATCTCGGCGACGAGAAAGCGCTCCGGCTGATCCGTGAGCTGGTGTTTAGGAAAGTAACGCTGGCCGTCGGATAGCTTTGCCACGGTCTGATCAAGCAGAAGATCGAGTCCCTGATTTTTGCGCGCGGAGATCGGGATCACGGCGGCAAAATTGTGCAACGAGCTCCAGTGCGCAATCAGCGGAAGCAATTCGTCCTTGCGGACCGCGTCAATCTTGTTCAGTACGAGGATGACAGGACAGGCAAGCTTGCTTACGAAGGAGAGCGCAAAGTCGTCTTCAGCTGCCGATAGCTTGCGTTTCTGTGCAGTAGGCGACTTGTTGGTCTCGTCACTCTCGCGAGGCAGCCGATGGGTGACGTCAACGATGAACAGGACGACGTCGCGAGATTCGAGCGCGTCCTGAACCTCCTGCATCATACGGCGGTCAAGCTGCGTGGCGGGTTTGTGGATGCCAGGTGTGTCCACAAGGACAACCTGGCCTGCCGAGCGGCCGGGATCGGTCTTCGTCTTCTTACGCAATGGAACTTCAAGCACACCGTTGATACGTGTTCGCGTTGTCTGAGGCTTGTGAGTAACGATCGCGAGCTTCTGGCCGAGCAGGGCGTTGAGCAGCGTGGACTTGCCGGCGTTGGGACGGCCGATGATGGAGACGAAACCAGAACGGAATGCCATTGTTCTTTATTATGCGCCGTATTGTGCGCCATCGCCCGCTCGACAAAGCTCTTCGGCTAAACTTCTCGCGTATGCAATTTGCCTTTCGTGCCTTCTCGCTTGCACTCTCTCTCGTCACCCTTCCAAACGTCATTGCGGCCCAGACAGCCCAGAAGCCCACACGCCCTGCTGACCAGACAGTGCGGCCTTTGGCGCCGGTTCGTTCGCCCGAGGTACACGCCGACCGAACGATTACGTTCCGATATCGCGATGCTGCGGCTATCCAGGCCGTAGTGGTAATTGATGTGAACGCCGCACCACTGCCTATGGAGAAGGACGCAGGCGGTGTGTGGTCGGTGACGACGGCGCCCATGCCGCCGGAGATCTATATCTATCGTTTTTCGGTCGACGGCAACCTGCGAGCCGACTCTTCGAATCCGCACGCTGTTCATAGTCTGTCAAATCTGTCGAGCATGGTTGAGGTGCCGGGCGATGGTCCTCAGATGTGGGACGCGCGAGATGTTCCCCATGGTGTTGTGCATTACCTCCAGTACAAGACGACGACTGTTCTAGGCCTCGAGAACAATCAAAGCGAGTACTTCGTGTACACGCCTCCGAACTACGATCAAACGGCGAAGAAAGAGTACCCGGTGCTGTACCTGCTGCACGGCTGGGGCGCCGGAGCCTCAGGATGGACTATGGTGGGGCAGGCGCAGCAGATCCTGGACAATTTGCTTGCCGACGGGAAGATCAAGCCGATGGTGGTGGTGATGCCGCTGGGCTATGGCGACATGACGTTCGTGCAGGACTGGGGAGTGTGGAATCGCTCAGCGGAGATCGATCACAACGACGCGCTCTTTCAGAAAGCCCTATTGACGGAGGTTCTGCCCCAGGTGGAGGCTCAGTACAAAGTCTCGAAGAAGCGGGAGGACCGTGCTATCGCTGGCTTTTCCATGGGTGGGCTGGAGGCGCTGGACACGGGTCTGACCCACACGAATATGTTTGCGTACGTAGGAGGCTTCAGTTCAGCGATCCATGCACTCGATTTCGACAAGGCGTTTGTTGGGCTCGACCCTAAGACGGCAAACTTGAAGGTTTTGTGGGTAGCCTGTGGCGTGGACGATTCATTGATCGCGCCGAACCGCAGATTCGTTGCATGGCTGAAGGCGAGGAATATGCCGATGACACAGATCGAAACTCCGGGACGGCATGCATGGCCGGTGTGGCGGGATAATCTGATCCACTTCACGCCGCTGCTGTTTCAGGACAGGTAAGCGCGATGACGCGACGCTGGCTCATCAGTATGGTTCTTGGATGGTCAGCCATAGCGACTGCTCAGAAGTCTCCGCAGTTCCGTTCGACAGAGATTCGCGCCGACCACACTGTCGTCTTTCGCTACTTCGATCCGCGCGCCTCACGAGTCGATCTTGTGCTTGAAAACCGTGCTGCGTGGATTCCCATGCAGCGTGATTCCACCGGTGTGTGGAGCGTCACCACTGGGCCCCTCAAGCCGGAGATCTACGGTTATCGTTTTGCCCTGAACGGCAGCCCACGGACCGTGCACGATCCACAGAACTCTACGCGACGGTACGGCAACGACCTTCTACTGGTCCCCGGCTCGCCCCCCGAGTTGTGGGAAGACGCGGGCTCTCCGAAAGGCAAAGTTGAGCGCCATACGTACATCTCGAAGGCAGTTGCCGGGCTTCCTGGCGGCAAGAACGAGTTTGTCGTTTACACCCCGCCTGGGTACGACCCGAAGGCGAAGCCCTATCCCGTGCTCTACCTATTGCACGTCTGGGGCGATCAGGCGGACAGCTGGGTTGACTTCGCGCAGGCGAACCTGATCTTGGACAATCTGATCGCGCAGGGCAAAGTCCACCCAATGATTGCGGTGATGCCCCTTGGCTACGGCGACATGCGGCTGGTGGACAACTATGACCTTGGTCAGGACCCGAAGTTCGTGAAGCATAATCTGCAACTCTTTGAACAGGCGCTCTTGACCGAGGTCATGCCGCAGGTCGAAGCCGCTTACAACGTCCGCCGGGATGCTGACGGCCGGGCGATTCTTGGTGCCTCCATGGGAGGGCAGGAGAGCATGGTCGTCGGCCTCAACCACCCGGAGCTATTCGCCTGGGTAGGTGGAGAAAGTGCGGCCTTGCAAACACTGGACTTGGATACCATATTGGCCCCGTTTCTCATTGCGAACCGGCAGCCACGCCTGATCTGGATGGTCTGCGCCAAGGATGAGGAGCTATTGGAGAGCAACCGGAAGATGGCGGCCTGGCTCAAGGCGCATGGCCGACCGGTTACCCTGGACGAGCCTGACGGTACGCACAGCTACATCGTCTGGCGGGAGGGACTCATCCGTTTTGCCCAGAAGATCTTTCCAACAGGCGGGTAAGGCCGAAGTTTTTTCCTGACGCACCAATACCGCCAATCTGCGCGTCGAGCTCGCTCGCGGGATAATAGAAGAAGCGCATGGAATCCTTCTTCACTCGATATAAAAACGTGCTCGTCCTGGTAACGGTTCTGCTGGTGCAGACCATCGGGCTGGCCATTCAGGTGCGCCGGCCTGTCGAATCAGGCGCTCCCGACGGTGCCAAGGTGACGCTGTTGCGCCACTGGGTCGTCGCAATGGTAACGCCGTTCGAACGCTTTTTTCACGGCATCGGCTACAATGTGCGTTACGGCTGGTCAAACTACGTAGACCTCCGCAACACCCGGCAGCAGAATCACGACCTTCAGACCGAGATTGCGCGCCTCCGCCTGGAACAGGCCCAACTTGCAGAAGACGCAATGCAGGGGCATCGCCTGCAGGAGATGCTCAAGTTTCAGCAGCACTATGTGGCGTCCACGGTCGCGGCGCAGGTCATCGGAACCAGCGGCACCGACCAGTCGCGGGTTCTCTATATCGACAAGGGATACGACGACGGGCTGAAGATTGATCAGGCCGTCATCACTCCGGACGGTATCGTCGGCAAGCTTCGCGAGGTCTTTCCGCACACGTCCCAGATATTGCTCATTAATGATCAGACTTCCGGCGCGGGAGTATTGCTGTCCTCAACGCGAATACGGGCCATCCTGCACGGGAGTCAGGGCGGACGGATTGTCATAAGCAACCTCACCCCGGACTCGCGAATCAAGCCAGGTGAGCAGGTCTTGTCCTCTGGTGGAGACCAGATTTACCCTCGCGGACTCAATGTGGGGACGATCGAGTCCATCGCGCCAGACCCGGAGCATCAGCCCTATACAACCATCGTCGTTAAGCCATCTGCGAACCTCTTCCAGTTGGAAGAGGTGCTCGTGATTACCGGAACTCAGGGTAACTTGACCGTACAGGCGCAAAAAGACCTCGCACAGGGAGTAGCAACCGCGAAGGAGCTGGCTGCAGCCAAGGCCGCCGCCGATGAGGCTGCTGCCGAGGCCGCTGCACAGTCGGCCTCGCAAGTTGTGTCGGCACGATTGCCCAGCATCCATGAACCCGAGACCGCGGCAGATCCGAAGGCTTCGGCTGGCACCGCCGACACGACCAAGCCAACCGTAACCAATCCCGCCGTCGCAGTGCCAAAACCTCTGCCAACACTGCATCCGGACCGCTACACGCCGGGAACGACTCCCCCCGCCTCATCGCTGACGCCCGGCGCTGGTCATCCCGCCGGTGCCACGACAAGGGCGCCACCCGCATCGCCGTCGGCAAGAGGGAGTACCGCACCCCCGGCCACCGAAACAGCACCTGCGCCGAAGAAAGAGACCCCGAAGTCCGAACCCGCGAGCCCAAATAACTAATATGCCGAGCATCAGTTACACATCACGCCGAGAGCTCGAGGAGCACAGCTTCCCGCCAGCCGTCACACTGCTGGTGCCTGTGGCGGCCATAGTCCTTCAGGTGCTGCTCTCCAAGCTCTACTGGCGACTATCCATCCTCGACCTTCCGCTGATCGTCGCAATCTTCTTTGCCGTCTCGCGCCGTAGCCCTGCTGCTGGAACACTTACCGGCGCGGCGATTGGCCTCGCGCAGGACGCCCTGACCAACCAGCCGATTGGCGTCAATGGCATGGCAAAGTCTGTCATTGGATATATCGCGGCCAGCATCGGAATCCAGATTGACGTAGACAACCTAACGACACGCGTTGCAATGAACTTTGGCTTCTCAATCCTCAACAGTCTGATTCTCTTTCTTATCAATCGTCGTCTTCTTGGATTGACCGACGTTCATATCCAATGGGTCCATGAGCTGATACGCGCCGGGGCAAACACACTGATCGCCCTTCCCATCTTTCTCATGCTCGACTACACGAAACGTCCTGAATGACGCGATGAATCGTCTAAACGGTATTCTGGAAGCTACATGGAACTGACTCCACAAGCCGAACTGGCCGCTGGTAAAGCAGAAAAGCTTCCCGCAGCGAAGCTGCATGCCGTGCAGTATGTCATCGCCGCCATCCTGGTAATTCTGGGGGCGGGGCTCTGGCGGCTTGAGGTTGCCGGAGCGGACAGTTTCCGTGCTTTGGCCGAGGCCAACCGAATCCGCAAGGTTCCCGTGCTCGCTCCACGTGGCAGGTTGTTCGACCGCGAAGGGCGTCTGCTGGTCGATAACTATCCCTCGGTCTCCTGTTTCCTCCTGCGCGAACAAGTCAAGGACCTGAACGCCGATCTGCCGCTGATCGCTCAGGGTCTTCACATCTCGGTTGAGCAGATCCATGCAACGCTCAGACGTTTCCAGACGGCGCCGAAGTATCAGCCGATCCCGCTGAAACAGGACATAACGCCCGACGAGCAGGCTTTTATCGAGGCCCATCGCAACGAACTGCCAGAACTCGAAACACTTGATGAGCAGCGTCGGCTATATCCTCGCGACGGCTTCGCAGCACACCTCATTGGCTACGTCGGCGAAATCTCTGAGGACGACCTCAATAAGTCGAAGTACGCCTTCTATCAGCCAGGCGATGTCGTCGGAAAGTCGGGCGTAGAAGCGACCTACGATGCGCTGCTGCGTGGAGTCGATGGCAGCCGCGACGTCATCGTCAACTCGCACGGCAAGGAGATTGGCCGCCTCGGCCAGACCCTCGCGCAAGCTGGAAAGGACCTCAGGCTCACCATCGACCTCGACGTTCAGATGGCGGCCGAGAAGGCGATGGAAGGGAAGACAGGCGCGGTTATTGCGCTCGACCCCCACACTGGTGAGATCCTGGCCCTGGTCTCGCGCCCGACCTTCGACCCGAATCAGTTTGCCGTACGGCTCTCGAAGAGCTACTGGAACGAGATCCTTACCAATCCAGACCATCCACTGCTGAACAAGGCCATTCAGGCGCAGTTGGCTCCGGGATCTACGTTCAAGATCATCATGTCGTATGCCGGGCTGCAGGAGAATGCCGCACAGGATATGCACGTCATGTGCAGCGGTGGGGCATCTTTCTACGGACACTTTTTTGCTTGCGATAAACGTCACGGCATGGTCGACGTTGAGCATGCGATTCCATGGTCGTGCGATACGTTCTACTACACACTGGCCAACAAACTTGGAATCGACACGATTGCGAAGTACGCGACAGACCTGGGCTTCTCTCAGCGCACAGGCGTTGATCTGCCGGATGAAGTGACCGGAACAATGCCGTCGACTGTCTGGAAGATGAAAAACTTCCATGAGAAGTGGTATGCAGGTGAGGTGATCTCGGTGGGTATCGGGCAGGGCGCCGTGGCTGTAACTCCCATTCAACTGGCGCGCGCCATCGGGGGTGTTGCCTCCGGCGGAGCATTGAAGCGGCCGCATCTTGTCTTTCCGGATGAAGTGCCGCCAGACGAGTTGGAGGCGATTCACGAGACTTTTTCAGGATCGGGTGACAAGACGGTGCCGCTTGCAACCGCAAACTGGCAGTTGATCACCGATGCCATGGCTGCAACGACGACCAGCGGGACGGCAGCTCCGGCGCACATGGAAGGCATCGACTTTGCCGGTAAGACCGGCACGGCGCAGGTCGTGAGCCACAGCGCAGGTATGACCAGCCTGGGAGTTGGAAAAGAGCGCGCAAATGCATGGTTCGTCGGTATGGCCCCGCGACGTAACCCGGATATCGCCGTCGCGGTGCTTTGGGAGCACGGCGGATGGGGGGCTGGCTCTGCGCCGGTCGCCGCGCAGATCATCAACGCCTACGTCACCAAGCAGCGCAAGCGTGAGAACAACATCAGGATCGCCGAGATCCCGAAGCCCGAAGCTCCGAAGCCAGATACGCCCGCGCCACCCTCTGGCCCGCCTACGGCTCACTTGGCTGCCCCCGAACCCATGAAACCGAAGGCCTCAGAGGCGGCAAACTAAATATGTTCCGGCTCTCCTCTTACCGCGACTTCGACTGGGTCCTTCTGGGCTTTGTCGGCATTCTCTCTGTTATCAGTGTCCTCGAGATCAAATCGGCCACGCTGCACACCAAGTTTCACGGCTTCGATCAGAAGCAGATCGTCTTCCTCGTGGTCGGATTGCTATTGATGTTTCTTATCTCGATGATCGACTACCACCGCTTGGTCGACATCATTCCGTGGGCCTACGGGATCAGCATCTTTGCTCTCGTGGCGGTAAAACTCGTTGGTCAGAAGGTGCTCGGTGCCCGCCGCTGGATCAATCTCGGTGGCGGCGTTCATTTCCAGCCTTCCGAGTGGGTCAAACTGATACTTATCGTTGCCGTAGCAAGATACTTCTGGAACCTGGGAGGCCGCGAACTGAACTGGCCCGACATCGGCAAGGCCTTCGCGCTGGTCTGCGTTCCCATGGGGCTCGTGTTGATGCAGCCCGATATGGGAACCTCGCTTACCTACTTGCCAGTATTGCTGTGCGGACTCTTCCTGGGAGGTATCCGCTTTAAGCAGGCCGCCATTCTTGTGCTCATCTTCACCGTGCTGATCGGTGGCGCATGGAAGAGCGGCAAACTGCTGAAACCGTACCAGAAAGCTCGCCTCACCTCCTTCATCGACCCCGATGCGGACCCCAGAGGCAAGGGCTACCAGATTCGCCAGTCCCTGATCGCTGTCGGTTCAGGAGGCATATGGGGCAAGGGAGCAAACAAGGGAACTCAGACTCAAGGGGACTTCCTGCCGATCCCATATACGGACTTCATCTTCGCTGCGTTTTGCGAGGAACACGGCTTCGTCGGCGCGCTCGGCGTGCTTCTGCTCTACTTCCTCATCCTCATGAGGCTGATTCAAAACGCACAAACGGCCGCGGACCTTCCCGGAACCTTCATCATCATGGGTGTCGTGGCCGTCATCGTCTTTCAGATCGCCGTTAACATCGGCATGGTCGTCGGCCTGATGCCCGTGACGGGAATTCCTTTGCCTCTTATGAGTTACGGCGGATCTTCGATTCTGTTCACCTTCCTGGCTCTGGGAATTGTGATGAATATCCGCATGCGCCGTTTTGTGAACTAAACGTCCCGGCTGATGCTTGAGACAAAGCCGCAAGCACCTGGTGGGGATACAGCCATTTCCTTCCCTAGTTCTGCGGACTATCTTTTGGCACGCTGTGGAGACGTGTCGTTTTGAAGTCATCAGCCCATCCCGGAGTTGTAGGAAAGGCACTGAATCCGTTACGCTCATTCCCGAATCCGGTTTCGACTGGCGACAGTCGCGACTTTAGTGCAATACTAGAAACAGCAACCTGACACCGGCTGTAGATTCCACGTCAGTGCTTTATCCCGCTTTTGCCAGGCGCGCGACGCCGGGAAGCGGCCAACAAGATTTGAAGAAAAGGCCGGCCAGGCGAGAGATATCGATCCGTTGGCCGGACAGGTTTCAGTGAAGATGAGCGCATCCGGATGGCAAACGGCCCCGCCTCAAGCTATTGATCTTGAGGTTGTTATGGTCACAAACTCCGCATGCCTGCTGCTCGAAGGTTCTCCTGGCGTAATCCATCTCGAACGTCCCGCTTCCTCTCTCCACGAGGCATGGCTGCGGGCAGAGTTGTTTACTCCTCTCCATGACCATTCCGGTCGTCGTGTATTCGAGTCTGCGCTTCCCCGTATCCTGTCCGCCCACCGGTGAGCCACCCCTAGCAGTCTGCTAGGTTAGCTCCCGATCTCTCTCTGCCTCGTCTGCCGCCCTATTGGGCAGAAAGAGCAGAAGAATGTCGAAAGAAATCTATATTTCCAGCACGCCGCACGAAACGCGGCTTGCCATCGTCGAAAACGACGCCCTCGCCGAGATCTACTACGAGCGCGAAAACGAATACACCCTCGCAGGGTCCATCTATAACGGTCGCGTCACACGCGTCCTCCCGGGAATGCAATCAAGCTTCGTGGACATCGGTCTTGAGCGCGACGCGTTCCTCTACATCACAGACTTTATGGAAGAGGCGGGCGACTCCGCCGATTTTGAGGCGGAAGGCGGCCAGCGCGGCCCCCGTCGCGACGGACGCGAACGCGGCACCCGTGAGCCCGTAACGCTTGAGGGCAACAACCAGCCAGCGGAAGAATCCAGCCGCCCCTCCGAACGCAGCGATCGCGATCGTGGCCGTGGAGGCCGTGGACGTGGACGTCGTGACCGCGGAGGCAATCGCGAGCGCCAGCCCGGAACCGAATACGCCGCTCCAGAGACTGCGGAGCCCTCCTACCCATCTGAAGAAGCTTTCACCCCCGAGGAGCCCGTTGAAGAACTCCAGGCAGACCGTCCGGAGAGCATCGGCGAAGGCGCTCCCGGAGCCGATGGAAGCCGTCGCTGGCGTGGTCGTCGCGGCCGTCGTCGTGGCCGCGGCCCGCGTGACGATGCCCGTCAGCAGGCCGCCGCACCTGCATCCCAGGCAGAAACTTTAGCCCCCGCCGATCCCTATGAGTCATCCCTGGAGATTGACGGCGCTGCCGAGCACACCCACACTCACGAAGCTCCCTCCAATCTCGCCTCAGGCGTGAACGAGTATCCGCAGGAAAACACCCCCCGTCGCGAACGCAACGACCGTGGCGGCCGCGAAGACCGGGGCCGTGGTGGACGCGATCGCGAGCGTGGCGGACGCCGTGTTCCACGCGGCTTTGCCCCGCGCACTGCGTTCTACGGCATCGAGAGCGCCTACGATGAGACTGCAGCACCACAGGACGGTTCGACTACGGAGCCCATCATCCTTCCCGGCGAGTCTCTCTCGAAGTACCGTGTCGGTGGTGAGGAACCTACCGCTGCCAAGTCCGCTGCGCCAGTCGCTGCTGCACCCACCGCCCCCGGGTATGAGATTCCCGCAGGCTGGGATGGCGGCTTTATTCTTCCCGGCGAGACCCTGTCACGCCGCCGCAGGCAGGAGCCGCGCGAACAGGCAGTCGCCCCTGTCGCAGCCGCAGTAACTATTCCAGCCGCCGTCGAAGCAGTTGTCGTGGATGCCGCGCCGAGTCAGCCAGAGCCGGTAAAGCCCGCTGAGCCGGTTGAGTACGAGCCCACCGAAGCATCTGCCTCCTATCGCTTCGATCCGATCCCGCCCAGCGAGTTCCGTCACACTGCGCCAATCGAAGAGGCAGAGCCGGAAGTCCAGCAGGTAGTTGACGAACACACCGAGCTACCGCACGCTGAGATCGAAGAGCTTGAGCTCGAACCCGATGCTGCTGCTGAACATACCGTTGTGGCATCGGATGTGCCCACCCATGAGATCACCTCCATCCACGCCACAGGCGAGATGGAATCGCCCCTTCCAGCAATCGATCCGGTAGAAGAAGAGGCCGCACATCAGGCTTTTGAGCAGGCGGCTCCTGTCGTCGAAGATGAGGTAGTCGATCACACCGCTCTTGATCCCGCGACCCTCTTTGCCAGCTCCATCGAAGAGCTCGACGATCTCGACGAAGAGGAGACCCTCGAAGGCGCTGCCGATCTTGGAACCATGATTCGCGAGATGTCGATCGACGAGATCACCCGTGTCGGTGCTGAAGACGAGGACGACGATCTCGAAGAGGAAGACGCGATCGACGACGGCACCTACGAGACGTTCGAAACGGACGCAACAGAAGAGGATGAAGCCGAAGCTGGAGAAGCCGAAGAGCTGGCGCAGGATGAGTACACCGAGAACGGCGACGCCATTGTCGTCAGCGAAGGCGAAGGTTCCACCTCGACCGAGCGTTCTCGTGAGCTTGAGCGTCGCCGCGGCCGTCGCGACCGTCGTGGAGGACGCGACCGCGCCCGCCACACCGGAAACGGCGGTGCGGATCGCGATCACTCCCGTGGTCGTGGCCGCAGCTCCATGCAGGCAACAAATCTTCCGGCCATCAGCGAACTGCTGAAGCCTGGCCAGGAGATCCTCGTTCAGATCGCCAAGGAACCCATTGCCAAGAAGGGTGCCCGTATCACCTCGCACATCGCCCTTCCTGGCCGCTTCCTCGTCTTTATGCCCACGGTCAACCACACCGGCGTCTCGCGCAAGATCGAGTCCGACGGTGAGCGCCGCCGTCTGAAAGAGATTCTCCTCAGCGAAAAGGGCGACGCTGCTGGCGGCTTTATCGTTCGCACGGCTGCCTCCGGAGCAACGGAAGAGGAGCTCCGCAGCGACCTCCGCTTCCTGCTCAACCTCTGGGCCGACATCAAGCAGCGCTCCGAATCGTCAAAGTCACCCGCGCTGATCTATCACGACCTCAATCTCGTCGAGCGCATCCTGCGCGACCAGGTCACCGACAACTTCTCGGCCATCTGGGTCGATACCGAGAGCGAATATGAGCGCGTGCTGCGCTTCCTGCAGCGCTTCCAGCCCTCGCTCATCCGTCGCGTCAAGCTCTACACCAAGGAGACCCCCCTCTTTGAGCAGTTCGGCATTACCGAAGAGATCAACAAGGCGCTCCGCTCCAAGGTATGGCTCAAGTCCGGCGGCTCCATCGTCATCAACCAGACCGAAGCCCTCGTCGCCATCGACATCAACACCGGCAAGTACGTCGGCAAGACGGCTCGACTCGAGGACACCATCGTCAAGACCAACCTCGATGCGATCCCCGAGATCGTTCGCCAGATCCGCCTGCGCGATCTCGGCGGCATCATCATCATCGACTTCATCGACATGGACGAGCGCAAGAACCGCAATCGTGTCATGGCCGCCCTTGAAGAAGAGTTGAAGAACGATCGCGCCCCATCGAAGATTCTCCAGTTCAACGACTTTGGTCTCGTCGCCATCACTCGCAAGCGCGTCAAGCAGTCGCTCGAACGCACGCTGTCTACGCAGTGCAACGTCTGCACCGGAACCGGTATGGTCAAATCGCCGGTCACCGTATGCAACGACATTTACGTCGAGATGCGCAAGATGTCGAAGCATCTCGATCGCGGCGATGTCATGCTCCGCGTGCACCCCGATGTCGTCAAACAGCTCAAGTCCTCCACCAAGTGGCTGCAGGAGATGGAAGAGATTGTGGGCAAGACGATCCTCGTCAAGTCCGATCCCAGCCTTCACCCCGAGCAGTTCGATATACACTAGGCCCCAGGCTTGCGCAAAGGGCGTCCCAGCGAGCTGGGACGCCCTTCGTGTTTCTGCAACCATCACAAACTCGGCGGCTTGTGGTCATCCAAACACGCGGTTCTTGCGTCTTACACAACAAGCTCACAAAAACAGGGTTAGTGATTTTTGAGCAAAGGTCGTACATCACAGGGAGCTACAGGGATGCACTCGATCAAACGGAACAGACTCACTGCAACGCTGATTCGCACTGCTGCCGTCACTCTCTTCGGCGCCGCTGCCTCTCTTTGCCTCCACGCACAGACGCCCTCCGCGCAGCCAGGGAAGGCAGTCGATCTGAAGGCAATCCTGATGGCCCCTGTAAACCTCGCCAAGCCCGACAACCTCAGCTACAGCTCGAGCGTCGGTGCCGACGAGACAGCATCCGCAGAGAACTTTGACCTGCGTACCGATTCGGAGCAGCCTCCGCCTCGCCGTCCCTACGCGCGCCGCACCAACTACAGCGACCGCACCCACAACGCGGATGGTTCCAATAAGTACACCTTTGCTGTTGGCGGCGGGTTCGATGTTCCCGCTGGTTCTTCCGCAAAGGAGCTTGGCATTAGCTGGAAGTTCCAGGGCGCGGGCGGATACAACTTCAACAAGAAATTTGGCGTGCTGCTCCAATACGATTACGACAAATTTGGCCTTACCAACGGCAACCTTAATCGTCAGTATCTCCGCTATGTCTCGCTCGGTCTGGTCGATCAGAACGGACGCCCCGTCAGCTTCGCCGGCCTCGACGGAAGCTCTCACATCTGGTCTATTACGCTGAATCCGATCTATCACTTCTATCAGGCCGACTCCATCGGAGCCTATGTAACCGGCGGCGGCTTCTACCGCAAGCTCACCAACTTCACTTTGCCTACCACCGGCGTCTACTGCGACTTCTTCGGCTTCTGCTACACCTTCACCCAGAACCAGACCTTTGACCACTACTCCAACAACGCTGGCGGCTTCAACGGCGGCATCGGCATGACGTATCGCTTCTCGCGGTTCGCGTCCGAGAAATTCTTTGCCGAGGCACGTTACGTCTGGGTCAACAACTCCCAGAGCACCAACTCCATCGGCGGCCTCTATCCGGAGAACAACAAACGCACCGGATACTTCCCAATCACATTTGGAATCCGCTGGTAAAAATCGCGGTTATAGAAATCACAAAAGGCCCGGCATCAAGCCGGGCCTTTTTGATTCCAACGACGATTTGAAGTCTACTTCCGCATCGCGGCCTCAACGTCACCGGCGTCATGCGCAAGGTTCGCAACTAAATCTACCAGTTTGCCGTCGCCATCGACGTAGTAGACATCCTCGATTCGCACGCCAAGACCTTCTTCGGGGATATAAATCCCCGGCTCGATCGTGAAGACCATGCCCTTGTCGAGCGGCTTCGTGTAGTCCATTGGGTCATGCACGTTGATACCTACCGAATGTCCCAGCCCATGCAGGAAATACTTACCCAGCGGAGCTCCGTGCAGGTCCTTGCCGTGCGTGTTGATGTAATCGAACGCCACCTTGTCGAGAGTATCCGTAACCTCCGGCCCCCGCTGCTGAACGTTGCCCATCTTCACCTTACCCGCGACAAACGCCGCTGCAGCCGCGCGTTGCGCTCCCAGAACGATGCCATAAATCTCTTTCTGACGAGCAGTGAAATGGCCCCCGACCGGCATCGTGCGCGTAATGTCTGAGGCGTACATGCTGTACTCCCCCGCTGCATCAATCACCACTACGTCGCCCGTCTTCATCACGGCAGAGTTTTCCCCGTAGTGGAGCGTCGTTGAGTTGGGTCCCGATCCAACGATCGGCGCATAACTCGGCCGCTCGCATCCCTCCTCCATCATCTTCGCCAGTTCAATACCCGCGACAGTTCGCTCGCGCGCCCCCGGCTTGATCGCGCGCATTCCTGCAAGTTGCGAGGCGATGGAGGCATTCGTCGCTTTCCGGATGAGCTCAATCTCTGTCGGGCTCTTCACCGTGCGCAGCGGTGTCGTCAGGGCCCGTACGTCGTGGGTAGGAAAGCCCGCGCCAATCCCCAGCGAGGCCGCGGAGAAGTCCACCGCCGCCCTGGCTTGAGAAGAGTCCGTCTGCGACCAGAGCGACTGTCCACGCCGCCGGTCTTCTCCCAGAAACTTCGTCATCACCTCGGGCAGCGAGGTCATTGGCATCACGGCATCGACACCGGTTTTTTGCGTTACATCCGGGGTCGCCGCGTCCATCTTCGCGCCGGTGTACTTTTCAATAATCGCATCGCGCGCCGGCAGAAAGAGAATCTCTCGATAACCATGCGCGGGAACCACGTCCCCCAGACGCGTCGTCCTCTCCGGCCCGGGCCCGATAATCACCAGTGCCGCCCCAGGCTCGTTCCATCCAGTCAGGTAATAGAGGTCCTCATCCTGCCGATACGGCATGAAGTCCAGCACTGGCTCATCGGCCGCAAACAACACCGCAACGCCGCCGTCGAGTTTACTCGCCAGTGCAACCCGCCGCTCGCGATACTCCGACTTGGGGACAGAATCAAGCGCATGGGCAGCGCTGCACATAACAGCCAGCAGCGCCGCAAAGATTCGAAGTCCTGCTTTCAAGGCGTACTCCTTACAACGACACAAGAACTAGATTCCCATCGGATACGGCTTCTCGTGGAACTCCTGCCCCGCCGTCCCGAAGCGCTCGAAGCGCCCCTGCAGCAAACTCAGCAGGCCCGTGTACCAATAGCCGAAGACAAACAGGATCAAAAACGGCATGGTGAAGTAGTTCTCAGTCGTAAATGCATACCAGACCGTCAGAGCAAAGTAGCACCCAATCGCCAGTTCGATCCACGGAATAATGCCGAGCCGCTTCCGATACTTCTTCGCCTGGCTCTTCTCGCCCTTCTTGTTCACCCGATACTTCGGCGTTCTCGCAAAGGCCGACTGCACGCCAAACAGGGCCTCCATCACGGCCTTCGTGTTCGTGATCGTCAGCCCGACGCCCAGCGCCATCAGGAACGGCAGGTAGATAAAGGTCTTGATCCAGCTCTTCGGAAACAGCTCTTTCTGGCTGACAAGGTAGAAGCTCGAGACTGACATCGTACTCGCCATGAACAGCGGCAGGTCGATCAGCAACATCTGCAACCACCCCTGCCAGCTGCGAATAATCATCGCCGGCATCAGTAGCACACTCAGCACAATCATCAGCGGATAGCTGATGTTCGCCGTCAGGTGATACCACGCCTCCAGCTTCGTATGCCATGGCTGGTCGCTCTTCATCACACGCGGCAGAATCTTCTTGCCCGTCTGGATAAGACCCTTCGCCCACCGCGCCTGCTGTGTTTTGAACGCAGTCATCTCGATAGGCAGTTCTGCAGGGCACTCGACGTCCTGCAGATACTTGAACTTCCATCCCACCATCTGCGCTCGATAGCTCAGGTCGGTATCTTCCGTCAGAGTGTCGTGCTGCCATCCCCCCGCGCTGCCAATCGTCTCGCGACGCCACATGCCCGCCGTGCCATTGAAGTTGAAGAAGACCCCGGCGCGCGAACGTCCTCCGCTCTCGAGCACAAAATGCCCATCGAGCATGATTGCCTCAATCTGTGTGATCAGGCTGTAATCGCGATTCAGGTGCGTCCACCGCGTCTGCACCATCCCGATCTCCGGCTGCGCGAAGTGGTGGACGACCTGCATCACCCACTCACGCGGAGGAACAAAGTCGGCATCGAAGATCGCAACAAACTCACCCTTCGCCGACTTCAACCCCGCATCCAGCGCACCCGCCTTGTACCCATAGCGATTTGTGCGGTGAATGTAAGTCACCGGCTGCGGGTCCATCCCGGCAAAGCCTCGCGCATACCGCTCGACAATCTGCTGCGCCACGACGGTCGTCTCGTCGGTCGAATCGTCCAGTACCTGAATCTCAAAACGGTCCCGCGGATAATCCAGCCGGCAGCACGCATCAATCAGCCGGTCGATGACAAACTGCTCGTTGAAGATCGGCAGCTGAATTGTAACGAATGGCAGTTCGCCCTCAGGCCAGTGCGCTGGCGGCTCATTCCACTTCGCCGCGCTCTTCTTGTTCCTGAAGTACAGCCACACCAGCTGATACCGATGAATGCCGTAGAACGCCAGGATCACCATCACGATGAAGTAGGGAATCAACAACCACGTATCGAACGCATTCCACCGATACAGCCCCTTGAACGTGTTGTCGAGATAGTGTGACTTCCAGTAGTGCGAAAATCCGCGCGGCGCCAGGAACAGCCCGAGCGTCGAGGTCGCAGAGGAAAACAAGGATGGAAGCAGAGAGAGCAGTTGGAACTCCAGCGAGGGTGAACTTTGTTCGAAGCGATTCTACCTAATTCAGGAACATGGTCCGATACAAGGTATCCCGCTGCACCGGCTTGAAGCCAGCATCACGGATAATCCGCCGCAGCTCCTCTTCCGTAGTGCAGTTCGAGGTTCCCGCCGCCTTCACAACGTTCTCCTCCAGCATCACCGAGCCAACATCGTTGCCGCCAAACCGCAGGCCCATCTGCAGCACCTTCAGCCCCTGCGTCACCCAGCTCGACTGCACGTTCTCAATGTTGTCCAGATACATCCGCGAGATCGCCAGCGTCTTCAGGTACTCCACCGAAGTCGCCTCATCCCAGCCACGTCCTCCCAGCGCCGTATTGTTCGGCTGAAAGCTCCACGGGATGAAAGCGGTGAACCCACCGGTCTCCTCCTGCAGCTTGCGAACCACCTCAAAGTGGTTCACTCTCTGCTCAAACGTCTCGCCCACGCCGAACATCATCGTCGCGGTCGTTCGCATGCCCAGCTCATGTGCCGTGCGGTGCACATCCACCCAGTCCTGGGTCTTGCACTTCAACCGAGCAATGCGATGACGAACATCGTCGTCCAGAATCTCCGCCCCGCCGCCCGGAATCGACTGCAGCCCTGCATCACGCAGGCGAATAATCGTGTCACGCAGACTCAGCTCCGAATACTCCGCAATCGCCAGAATCTCGCTCGCGCTCAGGCAGTGCAGCCAGATATTCGGGAACCTCTCGCGAATCCCGCGAAACAGCCTCTCAAACCAGTCGATCTTCAAATCAGGATGCAGGCCGCCCTGCATCAGCACACCCGTGCCGCCCATCTCCTCGGTCTCGCGAATCTTCTCGTAGATCGTCTCGAAGTCGAGGATGTACCCCTCTGCCGCCATCTTGCCCTTCAGCGGACGATAGAACGCGCAAAAGGTGCAGTACTCCGTGCAGAAGTTCGTGTAGTTAATGTTGCGGTCGATGATGTAGCTGACCACGCCCTCAGGATGAAGGCGGCGGCGCACCGCATCGGCCTCCATGCCAATGCCAATCAGGTCGTCGCTGTTGAAGCAGTCAAGCGCTTGTTCGCGGCTGATTCCCATAAGCCCATTCTACCGCTGATAGCGGCTACTTCCTCAGCAGCAATCCCAGGATCAAGATCAGGAGCAGCGTGCTCACGCTTACACCAACCCTGATCCAACGGTTTGCTGTCGCCAGCATCTCTTCCAGCACTCCTACCCGATGGCCATACTGCTCCAGGGCTGCACGCGTATGACGCACCTCTTCGCGCATTTCTGCCAGCAGCGCGTCCTGCTCCTGCATCTTGCGGTAAAGCCCAGCATGGGCCTTGGTCACCTGCCCAAGATCAGCCTGCACCCCTTCCGCCATCGCCACAAGAGCAGCCTCATTCGCTCTCTCGCCGGCCTGTTTCGATGCGAAGTACCTGTCGGCCATCGGTACCAGCCGCGTCACATGCGGCAACAACTCCACCAACTGCATTAGGACTCTGGGCCACATATCGTCGAAGTCTACCTTTCCACCATCGTCAAATGCCGCGCCTGCGCATCCGTTGTGCCGCCAGCATGCAGCCCGTCACTACCAGAATCGCCGTAATCGTAACCTGCGACCACAAACAGTAGATGCACCATTTCTCCAGCACGTACGCCTCAAGGTAGCTCAGAAACCCCGCAAACATAAAAGCAACCACCGATGCCTGAAACGTCAGCCACCACCACCCTGCAAGCGCCAACACTGCAATCAACGCATAACCCACGATCCCCAGCAGCGCGATCGGAATATGCACTCCGCCCTTTGGATCCTCATCAAACGTTCGTGGCGGAAACACTGCAAACCTGCTGTGGTTTACCGCGCCGCAGTCGAACTTCTCCGTCACCGCGCATGGCGGGGCCTTCGCCGGGTCCATGTAGTGCACATGCAGCGCCAACGACGACACAACAATCCCCACCACAGCCAGCAGAGCCACCAGGTATCTCATCCTCTTGATTCTACGATGCCCATCCCGCCCTGCCTCGCTCGCCGTTCTTCCCGCTGTCACATCGCAGGGCTAAAATATCTTCGTGAACACCACCCGCCGCGACTTTCTCGCCCTCCTCGGAGCCACCGGCCTCGCATCCGCCGCGCCGCGCTCCCTCTTCGCCGCCTCCCCCGAGCCATTTACCTTCCTCTTCGTCACCGACGCTCACCTCCAGCCTGAGCTCAATGGCGTGATTGGCACCGGCATGGCGTTCAAAAAAGCTCGCACCTTCAAGGCCGACTTCGCCATCCAGGGCGGCGACCACGTCTTCGACGCCCTCGGCGTCCCCAAACAGCGCGCCCTCGCCCTCTTCGACCTCTACGACAAGACCGAGCAGGACCTCGGCCTGAAGGTCTACCACACCGTCGGCAATCACGATGTTCTCGGCATCTATCCCGCCAGCGGTATCGCCCCCACTGACCCTCAGTACGGCAAGAAGCTCTTTGAAGACCGCTTCGGCAAACGTTTCTACTCCTTCGACCACAAGGGCCACCACTTCATCGTGCTCGATTCCATCGGCATCACCGACGATCATGCCTACGAGGGCCGCATCGACGCAGACCAACTCAAGTGGCTCGCCGCAGACCTCGCCGCACTCCCCAAATCGACGCCCATCATCGTCACCGTCCACATCCCCCTCGTCTCGGCCTTCGCATCTTATGTCCCTGCCTTGATGGCTCCGCCAAAGCACCCGTCCCTCACTGTCGCCAACGCCAATGAGGTCCTCGCACTCTTCGAAGGCCACAACGTCATCGGCGTTCTACAGGGCCACACCCACATCAACGAGAATGTTGAATACAAGGGCATCAACTACGTCACCAGCGGAGCCATCTGCGGCAACTGGTGGAAGGGAACCCGCATGGGAACCCCCGAAGGCTTCACCGTGGTGAACGTGACGAACGGCCGAATGACCACCCGGTACGAGACCTACGGCTTCAAGTCCGTCGCTCCAGAGAACACTTAGAGGAATATCTCTCAAATAACTCGTATAAGTTGTCATCCCGACCGAAGCGAGCAAAGCGGAGGGACCTGGCTGTCTCTGCGTGCTGGCAAGAGCGCTTCGTATGAAACATATGCCGCGACTTTGGTAACACAGCACCTTTCTTCCAATTCCACTCCCCCACACGATCTCCTAAAAGAAATGGCTTGATTCCTTGCCGTTCCCGGTTATGCTGGGTGCGCCTCTCCGCGATCACCCATGTATCCAGTCCATATCTAGGAGGTCTTATGTCTGAACCCCTGCAGGACCCGATCCCACCAGCACCCCCACCAGCCGTCCCCACGCCGTCCGCCTCGGGCCTCGCTGACAACGTCGCCGCCGCTCTGGCTTACGTCACCATCATCCCGGCCATCGTCTTCCTCGTCCTCGAGCCTTACAACCGCATCCCGCTCGTCCGATTCCACTCCTTCCAATCCATCGGTATCTGTGTCGCCGCATTCATTGTCAAACTCGGACTCGCCTTTCTACCCCTGGGCTGGATGCTCTTCTCGCTCCTCAGCAGCATCGTCGGCCTGGTTCTCTTCAGCGCCTGGCTCATCGCTATCTTCAAGGCTTACAAAGGAGAGTTCTACAAGCTACCAGTAATTGGCGATTTTGCAGAAAAGCAGGCACGCGGCTAGCTCTCTGTACCAGCGCGCGGCGAAAGATACCTCCCCAACCGCCGCCGCATGACCTTAATTGCCTCAGGATTCTCGTCAACCATCACAAACCCGCGGCCATTCTTTGCCGCAGCCTCACCCGCCGTTCCGCTCCCCGCAAAGAAGTCCAGCACCGTCTCCCCTGGGTTCGAGTGCACCTTCACAATCCGCTCCAGTACCCCCAGCGGCTTCTGAGTCGCATAACCCGTCTTTTCCTTGCCCGTAGGAGAAACGATGGTGTGCCACCACACATCCGTCGGTGTCTTCCCCCGCGCAGCCTTCTCTTCTCCCACCAGCCCCGGAGCCATGTATGGAATTCGGTCGCACTCCTCCAGGTTGAAGGTGTAGCGCTCCGGGTCCTTCGTGTACCAAAGAATGTTGTCGTGCTTCGCAGGCCACTTCTTCTTCGACCGGGCCCCATAGTCATACGCCCAGATAATCTCGTTTTGAAAGCAATCCCGCCCGCGCATCCCACCCGCGCTG
>Ga0163162_10000415_pt1 | contig 39169 bp, 19 predicted proteins | sample S55metaG_FD_115310 | JGI IMG/M metagenome (GOLD analysis project Ga0163162, IMG submission 115310) | Switchgrass rhizosphere microbial communities from Kellogg Biological Station, Michigan, USA - S5-5 metaG | ecosystem: Host-associated > Plants > Roots > Rhizosphere > Soil | place: USA... | reverse complement strand
AGCAGGAGTAGGTATAGTACCCTCTTTATAACAAACCATAGTCCTGAAAGGCGTATTGGTTCCATCGACACTATTCTCCCATCTGGTTTTCCAATAGATTTCATTCCCACTAAAAAAAGCCAGATTTTTTCCAGCCGTTTTGGCTGCTTCAACGCTATTTCTTTCCTCCTTTGACCAGTATTCATCATGTCCGACAGACAGAAATATTTTATGATTCAATAATAGATTTACACTGTTGAAATTATTACGTGCTATTTCTAAATCTGTTGTATAGCTTAAATCATATCCATTCGATTCCAGAAAACGAATCATCGGATATTCGGCGTTCATAAACCAGTCTTCCTTAGCGCCTCCACCCCCGCCCCCGGAACGGGTAATAAAAGGACGATTATAACTTACTTTATTAGCATGATTGAAGGGCATACCCGGTCCCTGATAAAGACTATAGCCCCCGTATCCATTATATGCCTGCCAGGTGGCATCTGAAGTTTTAAGTAAGATGTCAGAATTACTTCCGTCATTTCGGACAACGAATGGAATATGGCTTGTACCGCCCCCTCCTGCTGCTGACCTGGTCAGTTTGGCGATATAAAGTCCGGAAACGGCAGTACCCGGAACGGTCCAGCTGGCTGTAGTTGTCCAGTTTCCGCAATCTGTAAGGCCGGTAACGAGATCAAAGCTACAAGCGGCTTGTGCAATGCCGGTAAAATTTCCCAGATTAGCAATCTGCCTGGCTCCATTACCCTGGTAATACCCGATCCGGTATATGGTAATATTAAATATCTTGTCTGTACCCGTATTAACATCTATCTTAAATGAAATCGCCCCTCCGGCGTTCACACTGATATCCGTACCAAAGCCCTGTATTGACAAATCGCCGGCGTCGCCCGTGGGAATATCCCATGTGGAAGCAGGTGTTCCCGGCAGCAGGTTTTCCGTAACAATGGGATTCTGCGCAGTTGAAGATGTATGAACAAAAAATGCAATTAAAAAAAGAAAGAAGGAATTTTTGATTCTGTTCGCACAGCAGCTTGTTTTCTGGGACATAATTCTACGGATAAATTACAAATAGTAATACTGATAATTTTAAAAGGAACTGTGGTAATTTGGAAAAGGATCTGGATAGGAAACAGAAGGATCTGGAAAATAAAAAAAAGATGTGCGCCGGTACCATCGACCGGTTACCTCATACCCAATACATTAAATAGACAGAATTGGATGCCGCAAAATAAAAACTATTTTCGGTAAAGTTAAATAAATGGAGACTTATTTATCAACCAATGCGCAATGAAATTGCATGTATAAACTGTTGATTTATAAGTTTATACAACTTAATTGCCCGACTTGGGGCAAAATCTCCCCCAGTGTGTTAAAGCCCAATGGAATATTTTGACAGGTTATTTATTCAATAATTAGTTTTTTAACAGCTATGAAATTGCCGGAACGTAACTGATAAAAATATACTCCGTTTGCCAGTCCGCCGGTATTCAGATCATAAGTGTAATTACCTGCTTCCTTCATTCCGCTCACCAATATTTTCACTGGTCTGCCCTGCATATCATACAATATCATTTCAACCTGACCAGCAGTAGCAACACCATAGTTGATCCGTGTATTCTGATTGAAAGGATTCGGATAGTTCTGGCCGAGGTAGTTGGAAACTTCCTGAGTCGCCGTATCTGCCGTCGGGATTATTGCAATAGCGAGCCGGCCTGCATTAGCCGGTGCTGTTACCCCGTAGGTCGCTACATAATTTCCATTTAATGCGTCAAACAAAATATACCGTACACCCTTTATGGAATCCGTTGTAGTAGTAACCGGAACACCATTTAGTGTCAGAGAAATAAAACTGCCGGCCGAAACTGTATTCGGCAACATGCCTTTTAAATTAAGCGCTCTTGGATCCTGCGTTACAGTAAACGAAAGTTTACTATTCGCCCATGCATAATTGCTGAATGTTGAATTATTTCTTCCATCGAGCCAGTCCAGCATCTGCTTAGCAGATACAATGGGGATCTGCAACGCCAGTGCCGACTGTACGATTGCATCTGAACCCGGCGATGAAACAAGATCAGTATGCATATTGGCACAAAATACCCCGTAGTAACCGGTTGGACCGGTTGCTTTAATCAAAAGTGAATCTATGTTTTTCGGATAGGTCTGGCCAGATTCATCTGTCATTTGTGTGGGTACCTGGTAACTGTCGATCAGGCTGCCATCCACATCAGCAAACCGCATCGGCATACCGGATCCGGTAAACATTCCCGGATGGTCGTTAATCCATGAAGAAGGCCAGTAATAATAGCTTACATTAAGCCGCATACCTCTCTGCAGTTCAAATTTAGGCAGGGTTGCCCAATCACTCCAGGATAAACAATGAATACGATGTGTGGCAGGTGGTGCCGCAACATAGTATTGGGACGTGAATAAAGGCAACTGAGTATTAAAATAGTTTTGAAGATCCGCAGGAGTCCAAACACTACAATTAGGATTCAAATGGAGGGACACTTCAAAACCCTGATTCTGAAATGCCGCAATTTGTGCATTGGAAATGGGCGAGTTCGGATAAATATAGGACGTGCTGCGTATGGCATCCCAGTTAGCAACTGCAGTGGGAGTATTGGAACTGCTTAAGCCCAAATACTGGCCAAACCTGCCTGCAGTTCCGCCATTTGCATGGTCATCCCCCGTCATGACGACAGCGGCCTTTTTACCTTTTGGAAGGAACCAGAAACGGGGCAGCGGCTGATGGTCAAAATTGCCTGCCAGGATAATATTAGTTAGCAGTCTTTGTTGTTCATCTGCCTGTGGAATGGATACTTTACCCAGGTTCACCCAATCCGGTTGCGGATCAAATGAAGCATTTCCAAAATACAAATTATCTGATCGGATAACGGCATCCTGTCCATCTCTGTTTTGACCAACCCATGCCGGATTACCCTGACGGGTATACACAACCGATTTTGCGAGATCGTAGGTAAACGCAATTGCCTGCCCACCGGAAGTACCTACACTTCTGCTTGTTACTGCAGGGAAAGTGCTGGTTGTAGTAGGGTCCGTATAAAGAGTGGCCAGGATATTTGTTCCTTCATTTACGGTATACAGATCTGCCGGTCCATGATACTGTATACTTTGATTCACAATTCCTACACCCGGACCGGTTGATGTATTTACAAGAATATATTTATTGGAAAGTGTTCCCCCGATCGGCGAAATTCCGAACAGACCTGCTAATTGCGCATCAGGATGAAATGCAATTAATGTCCCGCCGGCAGTAACCCAATCGGTTAACATGGTAACCTGGGTTGCAGTTAACGTAATATCTCCAACTATTACTACATCATATTTATTAATCTCGGTTGTCGTAACCGCTGAAATATCCAGTGCGTTAAATGCATTCCAGCCTTCAGCCCTCAATATTTCTACCGGATACCGGCTGAAGGGATTAGCAGCTGAACTAATGAGCAGTATCGGTCCGCCCGGGCCATTTGCAGGAGCCGCATTAACAAAATTGGGACAGGTAGTGAAATTCCAGATGGAATCGGCTGCCATTGATTTACCTGAAAAATCTTTAACCGCATTCGCACCAGTTCCACCTTTTACGGTAACCGTATAAGTGGTTGAATTGGTCAGTGGAGATACAGGAGTTAATGCTACACTGCTGTCTGACGAATTATAAATTACTGATGCCGGAATACTGGTCGTACCGTTCTGCAGAAATACGGTACTCGAAGAAACGGTAGACGGGTTCAGCGGTTTTGAGAAGAACACGTAAACTTTTGAATTAATTGTAACTCCTGTTGCGGCAGCCGCGGGGCTCGTAACCAGTATACCCGGAGGTGTATTGGATGACGAATTAAATACTCCATTGAATACCACATCAACCCAGTAGTTCGAAGATTGATATGTACTGGAAGGAAATTTCGGTGTCGTCGAATATGCATATACTCCATTTGCACCATCCGTTCCATCTGCCAGGGCAGTTACCGGACCGTTGGTGACTGCTGTTGAAAAATAATTCAGCGTACTTGTATAGAATCCTGCACTGCTGAAATAAGAAGCGATATATGTCGTGCCTGCAGTAATGGACACCGGTGAGCTAAATAACACCTGCTGCCAGCCTGTGGCTGTTTCATTAGTAAACACTGCCTGGGCAAGTCGCGTTCCGGTGGATGAATAAAGTTCTCCGGTATGTGTTCCGGTGTTGCCACTGGACTTATAAAATCTTATTCCTGTAATTGTACCGGCGACGGAAGACCTGAATTTTACACCCAGTTCTAAAGCACTTCCATCATTTTCCACTAAGCCTGCAGGTGACTGCCCTGTGAAAATGGTATAATTAGAACTGGCAGTCACGGTGACTGTGGTCTGCGCGGTGCTGGATCCATTATTCAGAGAAAGTCTGAACACATAAGTGCCGGCGATCAATCCGGTAACTGTTGTGGTTACGGTAGAAGGTGTTGTGATTGTCGGCGTATTGGGTCCGGAAATCAGGGTCCATGCATAACTGGTTATTACACCAGTTGAACCACTTCCATTCAGGGTGGCGGAGGAAGCCGGTAAAGCAATGGTCTGGTTGGCACCCGCATTTGCCGTTGGTGGCGGTGCCGGGCTAACGGTTATGGTTACCTGAGATTGACTGGCTCCTCCGTTGAGGGACAGGTTAAATACATAACTGCCCTGGATTAAACCGGTGACAGTAGTAGAGACCGCAGCAGGTGCAGTGATTACAGGCGTATTGGGCCCGGAAACCAGTGTCCATAAATAACTTGTTATCGATCCGGTTGAACCACTGCCATTCAGGGTGACAGATGAGGCCGGCACAGTAATAGTCTGGTTGGCACCCGCATTTGCGATTGGTGGCGCGGCCGGGCTAACGGTTATGGTTACCTGAGATTGACTTGTTCCTCCGTTAAGAGATAATTTAAATATATAACTGCCCTGGATCAAACCGGTAACAGTCGTTGATACGGCAGCCGGTGTAGTGATCACAGGTGTATTAGGACCAGAAACCAACGTCCATAAATAACTGGTGATTGTTCCTGTTGAACCACTGCCATTTAATGTAACAGATGAGACTGGCAGAGTGATGGTCTGGTTAGCACCCGCATTGGCAGTCGGTGGAGGTGCCGGACTAACGGTTATGGTTACCTGAGCCTGGCTGGCTCCGCCATTAAGGGACAATCTAAAGACATAACTGCCCTGGATCAAACCGGTAACTGTCGTTGAAACTGCTGCCGGTGTTGTGATGGTTGGTGTATTGGGTCCAGAAACCAGTGTCCATAAATAACTGGATATCGATCCGGTAGAACCGCTGCCATTCAGGGTGACGGAGGAAGTGGGCAATGTAATCGTCTGGTTTGCTCCTGCATTTGCCACCGGTGCCGGCGGAACTGAAGTGAATACAATGTCGACCCAGTAATTACTCTTTTGATAAGAATTTACCGGGAATGCAGGTGTTGCTGAATAAATATAAACACCATTTAATCCGTCAGTACCGCTGGCCAGTGCTGTAATCGGCGTATGTACCAGGGCTGATGCAAAATAATTATTTGTACTTGAATAAAATCCTGAGCTACTATGATAAGCAGCAACATAAGTTGTGCCGGCAGTGACCGCAACTGGAGAACTAAACAAAACCTGCTGCCACCCTGTGGTAGTTTCATTGGTGAATACCGCCTGAGCAAGACGGGTACCCGTGGAAGAATATAATTCTCCGGTATGTGTGCCTGAATTGCCACTTGACTTATAAAATCTTATGCCTGTAACAAAACCTGCAACAGATGAACGGAATTTGACACCAAGTTCAAGCGCTGTTCCATCCGTTTGTGCTACGCCATTAGGCACTTGAGTCGTGAAAATATTTGTTGTAGTAACTGCCGCAGCAACGGTTACCGTCGTCTGGGATACACTGGCACCGTTATTCACGGAAAGCTGAAAGACATAAGTTCCCTGTATCAATCCGGTCACGGTAGTCGTTGCCGCAGCCGGTGATGTGATTGTCGGTGTATTGGGGCCGGATATCCGGGTCCAGGCATAACTGGTGATCGTTCCCGTTGAACCACTGCCATTCAGTGTTACAGCACTGGTAGGCAAAGTAATAGTCTGATTGGAGCCTGCATTAGCAGTCGGCGGAGGAGCAGCATTAACGGTTATCGTTACCTGGGATGTACTTATTCCTCCATTCACGGATAACTGAAATACATATGTACCCTGGACAAGTCCGGTTACTGTCGTGGAAACAGCAGCCGGAGTGGTTATTACGGGCGTACCGGGACCAGAAATCTGTGACCAGGTGTAACTGGTTATTGTTCCCGTTGAACCACCGCCATTCAGTGTTACAGAACTGGCGGGCAAAGTGATGGTCTGATTAGACCCTGCATTAGCTGTAGGCGGAGGAGCAGCATTAACGGTAATGGTTACCTGAGACGTACTCACTCCACCGTTAAGCGATAATTGAAATACATAAGTACCCTGGATTAAACCGGTAACCGTAGTAGAAACGGCAGCGGGAGTTGTAATCGCAGGTGTATTGGGGCCGGAAACCATTGTCCAGGTGTAACTGGTAATTGTTCCCGTTGAACCACCGCCATTCAGTGTCGCAGAACTGGCTGGTAAAGTAATGGTCTGGTTAACTCCCGCATTTGCTATAGGCGGTGGAGCAGCATTAACGGTTACAGTAACCTGAGACGTACTCACTCCCCCGTTAACCGATAATTGAAATACGTAAGTACCCTGGATCAATCCGGTAACCGTAGTAGAGACGGCAGCCGGAGTAGTAATCGCAGGCGTATTGGGGCCGGAAACCAGTGACCAGGCGTAACTGGTAATGGTACCGGTTGAGCCATTGCCATTCAGGGTAACCGATGAAGTGGGCAAAGTGATCGTCTGGTTTGATCCGGCAACTGCTGTTATATTGTTATTATAAATAAGATCGACCCAGTAATTGCTCTGCTGGTATGAATTGGTTGGAAAGGCTGCTGTATTGGAATAAACATATACACCGTTTGCTCCGTCTACCCCATCAGCCAATGCCGTTAATGGCCCACTATTTTTCGGTTGTGTAAAATAGCTGTTGCTTGAACTGTAAAATCCCGCACTGCTCAAATAAGCCGCGACATAAGTCTGATTGCCCGTTATCGCAACCGGTGTTGCGAAATTTGCCTGTTGCCATCCTGTAGCGGTTTCACCGGTAAAAGTTGCCTGCGCCAGAAGCAATCCTGTACTGCTATATAATAAACCCGTATGGGTTCCTGTATTCCCGCTGTTTTTATAAAAGCGGATACCAGTAACTGAGCCATTTGCAAATGCCCTGAATTTCATTCCCACGACAATTCCGCCGGTTCCATCCGATTCAGTAATGACTGCCGGAGCTGCAGAACCAAATACATTACAAGGACAATTCTGACCAAGATTTACAGAAACAGTAATCGTGATCTTTGTTGAAGATGCCGCTGAGGGATAGTTCCCCGAATCGTCTATTCCACGAACCAGAACATCATAAACTCCATTGGCACCCGGAGCCCATTGGTAGCTCCAACTGGTTGTTCCGTTAGCCACTGCCCAGGTAAGGCCGCCGTCAAATGATATTTCCACTCCTGCAACTGTATTTGCATCAGTTGCTGTTCCTGAAAATGTCACAGCAGCTGTTGAGGTTATCGTTGCGTTGTTTGCCGGAGATGAAATGGTTGCCGTAGGAGGGGTAATGTCGGTCGAAGCAGTAGCAGCTGTTAATCCTGATTGTATAGAAGCCGGCTGAACACCCATGTCAGCGAATAAATTGACTGTAGCCTGTTGCATGGCCGGATTTGCCGGGTCGCTTCCTCTGTCATGAGTAGCATCAAGACCCCATGACCATTGAACAGTACCTGCACCGAATACGAGGCCGCCAAAACTGGATTTATACAGGGACAGCTTGTGAACATGCCCGTCAAATGAAGTGTTGGACATGGTGATACGGCCAGGCGGGTAACTTCCCTGGAATTGTTCCCAGTCCCATTCGTATCCAAGGGTGCCGTTTGTTAAAGTCGCAGTGGCACCCGTTGCTAAATTGGCAACACTTGTATTACGCCAGAAACGCAGCCTCTTATAGGTATCCGGAACAACAATAGTGCTGGTATTACCATCCCAACTGATTTCACCACTCAATGCGTTCTCTGGTTTACAGGCGTTGCCTGAAGGGAAACTGCATCCGTCACGCCACAAACCCGTCCATTCTGTTGTTGGATCGCATTTCCCGCCACAAGGGTTTTCACCGAGCGTGGGTAGTGTACCCTCCTTATAACAAACCATTGTGCGGAAAGGAGTATTGGTTCCATCATTACTGTTCTCCCATCTGGTTTTCCAGTAAATCTCATTTCCACTGAAAAATGCCAGGTGCTTTCCTGCTGCTCGGGCTGATTCCACCCCATCACGTTCTGGTTTTGACCAATATTCATCATGGCCGACCGAAAGAAAAACTTTATGATTGAGAATTAAATTGGTAGTACTGCGTGCAATATCCAGGTCGGTAGTATAACTAATATCATATCCGTTTCTTTCAAGGAAACGGATCATCGGATATTCGGCATTCATAAACCAGTCTTCTGAAGTTCCACCCCCTCCGCCCCCGTCCCTGGTTAAAAACGGCCGGTTATAGCTTACTTTATTTCCGTGATTAAACGGCATCCCGGCTCCTACATAAAGACTGAAGCCACCATAGGCATTATATGCCTGCCAGGTGGCATCCGAAGTTTTGAAATACAAAGGTGAAGTGCTTGCATCATCCCGCACGATAAACACAATATGACTTGAGCCACCACCACCGGCAGCAGACCGGGTGAGTTTGGCCACATAAATTCCGGAAACAGCCGTGGAAGGAACCGCCCAACTGGTTGTTGTTGTCCAGTTACCGCAATCGGTCAGGCCTGTAACTGCATCAAAATTGCAGGCTGCCTGTGTAATACCTGTAAATGCAGTTCCAAGATCTGCAACCAGGCGCGCACCATTTCCCTGATAATACCCGATCCGGTAAATTTTTATTCCAAATAGCTTATTCGTTCCGGTCGTGACAGTTATTTTGAAATTGATCGTTCCTCCCTTATTGACACTAATATCTGTCGCAAATCCCTGAATGGATTTATCTCCAAAACTACCATTGCCATTTGATGGAATATCCCATTGCGAGGCAGGAACGCCTGCAATACTATTTTCTGTAACGATTGCATTCTGTGCATAAGAGCAATGAAATGCAAACAACATCAGGTGGAATATAAAAACACTGTTTCTTATTCCAACGGAATAGCTTTTAGGATTGATGGACATACTACGGCGATAAGGTTTATAAAAGAAAATCTGCAGGAGGTTACCTGGGAATTCCGAATGGATCTGGATAGAAAGTAATGGACTGGACTTTAAAAACTATCGGGGGACAGGCAGGAATCGTATGTCGTTAAAGTGACGATCATTAAAAGGCGATACAAATTAATGACTAATTTCTGATTGAATTATCAGGAATTAAAAATATCGTGGAATTTTTTTTCCGTCTCAAACGGAAAGCCAATATTCGGACTGAGTAAAACTACTTATAAACCTTTTTTCAACATAAATTTTCAAGAATTTTTCTTTCTTTTCTGATGTAGCAAAATTGTTAATGGCTGGTTATTTTTCAATTCTTCTTAGTCTCAAAAAAGTAAGTATGTAATAAAGTTGCTCCGGGCTCAGTTTGGCAGCCACTGAATGATTTTTCGGATCTCCCTTGATATACATTGCATTGTAGTTGTCAATTTGTGTTTTTGTGAAATTAGGAATACTGTCTTTGCCTTTTTTATAAATGCCATGACAACCGGCACAGTCAATTTTATACAAAACTTTGCCCTTCTCAAACCAGTCAATGGCATTTGCACGGGCCTGTTCAGTATAATGCGAAGGAATATCATATTCCGTTTGTTTCTTAGTCGCACATTGAACGGCAAAAAAGCAAAAAAGACATGTACTTATTAAAATCCTGTATTTCATTAATGTTTTTTTTCAACTTCCGGCTACTGTAATATTGATCGCCGCGAGAAATTGACCGGGATCATCCGGAGTTAAAATTATTTTTTCTTCCCGGGTAGTTTTTATCATCACAGGCCTGTCTTTCCGGGTAGCATACCATATCATTGGCCCCATGACTGTGTTTCTGAATCGGCCATAGTAACCAAAGAGTCCGCCAACGCCGAATGTTCGGATTGTCCAGGAGATTTTATTCGTATCAATCCGTTCTGCGCTTACAATATTTTTTAAGGGTATATGTACACTGCGGAGCAGCCGGTAAACAATGAGTTCATCTTCTGTAATCCGGTAATTCACAGGTCGGAATACCCATGCGAGAAAATAAATGACCGGTGGTAATATGACTCCAAAATATTTTCCATAACCCCCGACATGCCATTGAAGAATCAGCAGATACAGGACAAATAAAAAAACAATTGTTATACTGATTGTAATGAACAATGCGGTTGCATCAAGAGAAGCCTTGAATATTTTCATAGTTAAAATGCTTCCCCGAAATTAACATAGAATCCCTGAATGCCGCCCGGACCAAAACCGAAATCAAAGCGAAGGTTGGTATCGTGCTTGGAATCCACCCTTACACGCAAACCTGGGCCATAGGATAAGTGAAATTGGTCCAACGCCACCTGGTTGTATGAATTTTGTACCTGGCCGACGCCAAACCAGCCGACCACGCCAAAAATATTCCATATATGTATTCGAAGTTCAACCTGGGCATCTACCAGCACATTGTCCCGCAAACCGCCCTGATAATACCCACGCATCTGGCTGTCGCCACCCATTTCAGGAAGTTCATAAAACGGAACGTTCCCGTTGGCATAGCTGGTTGTAACCTGTCCGGCCACGACCACGTTCTTCTTCCAGGGCAGGTATTTCCGGGCATCAATCCCGAATTTTGAAAATTCATAAGGTCCCCAGCTGCCCGGATAAAAAGCTGCCGTTCCCAGTATATAAGATCCATGATGCGGATTGTACCGGTTATCCCGGGTATCATAAGCTGCGGCGACACCCAGTCCGATACTGGTACCACCGGCTAATCCGGTTGCACTATCAGTTATTAAAACGCTGTTACTATCGGCCGAAATTTTAAAATAATCAGATACATCGAATGGAATACCTACATAAAAATTTTTCTTCACCTGCCTTAGGGCAGTTCCTGCAAATACAAACCGGTTGATTTCATCCGCTGCCGGGTCGTCGGTAATCGTATTTCCAATGTCCCAGATATATTCCGGTTCTTTTTTATAATTCACATAACTGATGACTATATATTTGTCCTGATCAAACACAAGCTGGGTAGCGATGGAGGCGTTGATTCTGCCCAGGGTGGAAGCCGTGAAAACGCCAGATAATTTAGAAGGTTTTGATACGGTATCCTTTTTGGACAGACTGAAGACATTAAATTTGGCCAGTCCGAAAATATTTCCAGCCTCTGGTGAATAAGAATAAATCGGAACTGGTAGTATCTTAAATAAATGCTCCGCCTTGGAATTAAACTTGTCAAACCCGGAGCTGTCATTTTTTTGTGCCGGTTTGGAAAGAGTGTCTTTTTTAGCATCCGGTTTTGAAAGGCTGTCACTGGATGAACTGACAGGGTTCTGACCAAGGCTTCGGGAGCAAACAATAGAGAATATACATATGATCAGGAGTTGCTTCAATCTTATGGTTGTTTTAGCGAATTTGTCTGAGATATGAATATAAAACGATTTTATGGTACTTGGCCGGACCCGTCTTCTCATATTCTAAATTTAAAATTGGGTATTCCCGGTGCAACAAATCCGGCAACCTGGTGTCTTTAGTTTTGCACAGGGTGCAAAAACCCTGCGTTCCCTCCCATGCTTAAAAATTATTTCACAATCGCCTGGCGAAATTTACTGAAGAGCAAGGTCTATTCAGCTATCAATATTATAGGTCTGGCCACAGGTATGGCGGTCGCTATACTGATTGCGCTCTGGATCTGGGATGAACTGAGTTACAATAACTATCACAGGAATCATCAGACGATTGCACAGGTGATGACTACCCAAACCTTTAATGGTGAAACGGGTACGGGAGAGGCGGTGGCCATGCCTCTGGCAACTGAATTGCGGAATAAGTATGGAAGTGATTTTAAAGCAGTGAGTATGGCTTCGTGGAATTTCGGACATATCCTGGGTGCGGGTGAAAAGAAAATCAGCGCCGAAGGCTTGTGGGTTGAATCTGTATTTCCTACCATGTTTTCGGTGAATATGCTGAAAGGAAATATTAACGCATTAAAAGATCCTTCAGCAATTCTCCTCTGCAGCAGCCTCGCCAAAACATTATTCGGATCAAACGATCCGATCAATAAAACCGTAAGACTGGACAACCGGTTTGATTTTAAAGTTGCGGGCATATTTGAGGATTTTCCAAGAAATACCTCACTTTATTATACTAAGCTGTTAATACCATGGGATAAATATATTACCACGGAAAATTGGCTGAAAGAAGCGATGACACATTGGGGAAACCACTCCTGGCAATGTTTTGTACAGGTGAATGATCACGGAAATATTCCCAAAACCAGCGACAAAATAAAAAAAGCCTCCATGATTCATCTGAAAGCTGCGGAGGATGGAGTTGAAGAACTGGTGCTGCAACCAATGGATAACTGGCGCCTGCACAATGAATTTAAAAATGGGAAGGTAGTTGGTGGCCGGATCCAGTTCGTATGGTTATTCGGTATTATCGGGGTATTCGTGTTGCTGCTGGCCTGTATTAATTTCATGAATTTGTCCACTGCAAGAAGTGAAAAACGGGCAAAGGAAGTTGGAATCAGGAAAACGGTTGGTTCTCTCAGGCCGCAGCTGATCAAACAATTTCTGACCGAATCTATTGTGGTAGCTTTTCTGGCTCTCTTCATCGCCCTGGGTCTGGTATTGGCTCTCATTCCATTTTTTAACGGATTATCCGACAAGGCAATTCATCTTCCCGGCGCGAATATTTATTTCTGGATATTTATTCTGGCATTTACTTTACTCACCGGAATTGTGTCCGGAAGTTATCCTGCGTTTTACTTATCGGGGTTTGAGCCGATTAAAGTGTTAAAGGGAACATTCCGGGTTGGCCGTTTTGCCGCCTTGCCAAGAAAAGTATTGGTGGTTGTTCAATTCAGTATTTCCATCGCACTGATCATTGGAACCATAATCGTGTACCGGCAAATACAATTTGCCAAGGACCGGCCGGTGGGATACGACCGAAATGGTTTGATTACCGTTTATATGAACACACCCGACCTAAACGATCATTATGAGGCATTGAGAAATGATCTGCTGGCAACCGGCCAGGTTGAAAATACAGCGAAGTCTTCCAGTCCTTCCACAAATGTCTGGTCAAATAATATAGGATTCAGCTGGCCGGGTAAGGACCCCAACACGTTGCCTCTATTTGGAACAGTAGCCAGTACCTATGACTTCGGAAAAACAATTCACTGGCAGATCAAGGAAGGAAGAGATTTCTCAAGGGATTTCCCCACGGATTCTAACGCGATGATTTTAAATGAAGCAGCCGTCAAACTGATTGGATTGAAGGATGTGATCGGCCTTACTATAAAATGGGATACATCTCCTAACCATGTTATCGGGGTGATCAGGGATATGATTATGGAATCTCCTTATCAACCGGTAAAACCTACTATTTTTCTGATGAATCCAAAATGGGCTAATGTAATTACAGTCAGGCTGAAACCTTCAGCCACGATGCGCGAAGGTTTGGCAAAAGTGGAATCGGTATTTAATAAATACAATCCTGCAGCTCCTTTCGAATATAAATTTAATGACGAGGAGTATGCGCGCAAGTTTGAGGATGAGAAACGCATTGGCAATCTTTCCACTTTTTTTGCGATCCTGGCGGTATTCATTTCATGCCTGGGTTTATTTGGCCTGGCTTCATTTGTAGCCGAACAACGCACGAAGGAAATCGGCGTTCGCAAGGTTCTTGGTGCCAGTGTTTTCAATTTATGGCAGATGTTGTCTAAGGATTTTGTGAACCTGGTGATTATATCCTGCGCCATTGCCATTCCGATTGCCTGGTATTTCCTTCATCAATGGCTGCAGAAGTACCCCTACCGTACAGATATTTCCTGGTGGATATTTGTTTCAGCAGGAATGGGAGCCATGATAATTACGCTTCTTACGGTGAGCTATCAGGCTATAAAAGCAGCCTTAATGAATCCGGTGACCAGCCTGCGCTCTGAATGACTTGTCCACTGAAGCATCGGCGTAAGTGCAGCTTCGGCTGACGAGACCAGTATGCGCTCTGAATAAGCTTCGGCTGGCGAAACCAGCCTGCGCTCTGAATAAGGCCGATATCGCACAGATCCATAGTTCCCTACCTTTACCGGGTCTGAAAATTATGTTTATTACCGGTTTCATCATCCTGGTTATTATAGTATCAGTGAATCTGTTTATGCAAACCGCCCGGTTTGGTGCACTGCCGTCGGGGGAAAACCTAAAGAAAATTCAACTGTCGCCCCGATATCAGGATGGGCAATTCCGGAACCTCAGTCACACTCCGCAATTGACAGAAGGAGCAAATTTGTTCGGCGTTTTAAAAGAATTTTATTTTGATAAAAGCAAACATAAAATTCCACCTGCTCCGCTGCCCTCGGTAAAAACTATTTTGCATGGTCAGGATCCGGGTAAAAATATCCTGGTGTGGTTCGGGCATTCTTCCTATTTTATGCAGGTTGCCGGACGAACCGTATTAGTTGATCCGGTCTTTAGCGGAAATGCATCTCCTCTGCGTTTTACAACAAAAAGTTTTAAGGGCTCCGATATTTATACCGTTTCTGACCTTCCCGATATCGATTATTTATTTTTAACCCATGATCACTGGGATCACCTGGATTACAGAACAATTCTTGAGCTTAAATCAAAAGTAAAAAAAGTAATAACAGGCTTCGGAGTCGCTGCGCACCTTACGTTATGGGGCTTCAATGAAAATCTCATTGTGGAAATGGACTGGAATGATGTGTTTGTCCCGGAACCGGGATTTTCTGTAACCAGTTGTCCGGCAAGACATTTTTCAGGACGCAGCCTGAAAAGAAATAAAAGTATTTGGTCATCTTTTGTCTTTTCGGTTCCCGGTAAAAAGATTTTCTTCGGAGGCGATTCAGGATATGATAGCCATTTTAAAGATATCGGGAACCAATTCGGACCCTTCGACCTGGTAATTCTGGAAAACGGGCAATATGACAAGAACTGGAAATATATTCACATGAATCCGGAAGAAACTGTTCAGGCTGCTCTGGATCTTCAGGCAAAAAAACTTTTACCGGTTCACTGGGGGAAATTTTCCCTCTCTGTACATTCATGGAATGAACCCATACTCCGGATTGTAAAAGAAGCCACAAAGAGAAATGTGACACTTATTCATCCCATGATTGGAGAGCTTGTTGATCTGGACAGGGATCAGGTTTTTAGTCTGTGGTGGGAAAGGATTGGATGATTTGTTATACCTTAATTGAATCAATTGAAACGAAAAAATTACACATGAAAAATCTGAGCAGCCTGAAGGGTTCAAAATCCTCTCCTTTCAAAACGGCATTTTTTACTTTTTGCTTTTTACTTTTTACTTTTTCTTTATTGAAGGCAAATACCATTTCCGGCAGGACTTATTACGAATCTCCCCTGGAAGGCCGCTGGGATTTGACCCTGTATAATTCAGGCAAGACATACCCGGCCTGGCTGGAAGTTCAGCATTCCGGAACACGAATCCTGATCGGCAGGTTTGTTGGTCAGGGTGGAAGCGCCCGGCCCATTTCGAAAGTTAATTTCATAGACGGTAAAGTGAGTTTTTCCATCCCTCCCCAATGGGATACGGCAAATAATGACCTGGTTTTTGAAGCCAGTTTACAAGGGGACAGTTTAACCGGTGGCCTTACTATGCCTGATGGTACAAAATTCACCCTTACTGGTGTCCGCGCCCCCTCTCTCCGCAGATCATCTGAACCGGTCTGGGGAAAGCAGGTAAAATTATTTGATGGCACAGATCTGAAGGGATGGCATGCTTTAGGACCCAATCAATGGAAGGCTGAAAATGGTATCCTGGTAAATCCGGCGTCAGGATCAAATATTGCAACAGACCAGCTTTTCAACGATTTTAAACTGCATATCGAATTCCGCTATCCTAAAGGCAGCAACAGCGGTATTTACCTCAGGGGCCGCTATGAGGTACAAATCATAGACAGCAAGGGAATGCAACCGGCCAGCATTTATCTCGGGGGAATATATGGGTTCCTTCCTCCTACTGAAATGATGGCAAAAGACGCAGGCGAATGGCAGTCCTTTGATATTACCCTGATCGGCAGACTGGTCACTCTTGCCGTAAATGGCAAAACGGTTATCTGTAACCAGGAAATACCCGGTATTACCGGTGGTGCCCTCGACAGCCGCGAAGGTGAAGCAGGGCCAATTATGATACAGGGAGATCATGGTTCGGTTGAATTCAGGAATATTCTGATTACACCCGCCCGTTAACAAATTACCATATCATTTTTTTGTACACCCCCGGGGCAACATTTCAAAAATTACCAACGACTCGGAGCTACACTTGATTTGAATCAAGTCGGCAATCTCTTCAAACCCTGATTAGGCCCGGTTTATTGACATATATCAAGATTATGAGTATGGCCAACCGAATCTTCGGTTGGCCTGCTCCGTTAGTACACCGGCGTGGTAGACTGGAAAACGTTAAATAATATTAAATGAGGCTAATTTCAATTTAGTCATCTATATATTCTATTTAGTCAATTTTTATTATCACTTCGTCCATATATTTTTTTTTGAATCATTGAATTGGAACGAATGATATTTATTTTTTAAGAGTTTCTGCGATTACATTCAACGAATGGAAGAGCCGCTTATTCCACTCGTCCTCATATACAATTCATTTATCTGCAATTACATCACTCATGATTATTTTTCCCTAACCGGTTAAAACGTAAAACCACGCGCCCTTCATAAGACTTTTGACGGTTAGATATTTATCCTCATTTATATTCTTTTATTAGAAATTCTTTCGGTTTAAATTCTTTCTGTTGAAAATATTCCGGTTGCGATTACAATTTGGACGCCGGGTTAACGCATGAATAACATATATACATTTGGCAGATTTCTAAAATGCCAGTATGAATAAATTAATTCCACTCCGGTGGAGTGGCTTGTTGACCCGGCGCAATGCCCGTCCTGTACCAAAGCATGAACGTTATTCTTACTACTGCCTGCTCACTTCCGGTTTCAAATTCCTATTCATATAATCATTTCGAATTCATTAATCACAATCAACTCAGGATGATGAGCAATGTTTACAAACGGTCTTTACAATTGATTTTGGGTGCGATCCTTTCTTTGTGCTGTTTATTTCTGCAGGCCCAACGCAGGCCCGTCCAGTCAAACGGTTTTGTGACGGGAAAAGTCATGATAAAACTGAAGCCGACCGCTTCCCTGTTGTTACAAAAAAATATCAGCCGCCTTTCAACAAATTTAAAAACAGAAAACTTTAGTACGGGCATCCTGCATTTCGACGCAGTTGCCCGCCAGTTCAAGGCGACTAAAATGGTTCGCGTATTTCCAAATGCGGGTCGTATGGAAGCCAGACAACATAAATATGGTTTGGACAGGTGGTATATCGTTCAGGTAGATGCGACAACACCTATTCCCACGGCAATCAGCTCTTTCCGGGCAATTGCCGAAGTGGAACTGGTACAACCCGCTTATGCAATAAACTCCATCACTTCCCCCATTACAAAAATTACTTCTGCCAATGCGGTAATCAAACCATTGGCCGGCACTGCACCTGCGGTGAATGATCCATACTATGGCCTTCAGTGGCATTATCATAATACCGGTCAGGAAGGTGGTTATGCAGGTGCCGATATTAATCTGGAGCCCGCGTGGAAAATCAATGCGGGTAAACCCAATGTTATTGTAGACGTAGTTGACGAAGGAGTTGATTTTAAACATGAGGATCTTGCGGCCAATATGTGGGTAAACCAGGCTGAGCTGAATGGACAGCCGGGTGTTGATGACGATGGGAATGGTTATGTAGATGATATACATGGATATAATTTCGCAGATAATTCAAGTACTATATTGCCAGGCGATCATGGTTCTCATACTTCAGGAACCATTGCGGCCGTCAATAATAATGGAATCGGCGTGGCGGGAATTGCAGGCGGAACCGGCGTTGGAGACGGAGCGAGAATTATGTCGAGTGAAATTTTTGGTAATAATGGTGCTGATGGTGCTGCGACCGCAGCTGCCATTGTTTACGGCGCCAACAATGGTGCAGTGATATCACAAAATTCCTGGGGCTATACTATACCGGATGTGTATGATCAGCCGGTACTCGATGCAATTGATTATTTCACGAAGGAAGCAGGCAGAGATGTAAATGGTAACCAGACCGGACCCATGAATGGCGGACTGGTAATATTTGCTGCCGGTAACAATAATATCAGCGATCCCAGTTATCCGGGATATTATCCGACTGCCATTGCAGTAGGCGCAACAACTGTCTACGACAATAAGGCTTCTTATTCCAACTTCGGAAACTGGGTGGACATTTCTGCACCCGGCGGGGATGAAGACCCTGTGTCAGGGACCAGTAAACAGATGGTAGCCAGTACAGTTGCCAATAATAAATATGGTTATATGGCGGGAACCTCGATGGCCTGCCCGCATGTTTCCGGCGTCGCCGCACTGATCGTTTCGCAATATGGTAAACCAGGATTTACCAATGAAGATTTGAAAAACAGGCTATTTCATACCGCAGATCCATTTATTGCCATGAATCCCCTTTACAATGGATTAATGGGTATTGGGCGGCTGGATGCCGGAAAGGCACTGGAAGCAGACAATGCTATACCACCGGTTACAATTCCGGATCTCAACGGAAAAAGTAATGCCCAGAACAGTATCGATCTTTCCTGGACTGCCCCATCCGATCAGGACAATGGTAATGCCACCAGTTATATCGTCTATTATGCAAAACATATTTTTGACGCGACGCAAAAAGACACGCTCCTTAAAAAATTTATCAGCAAGGCCCTCGCTGCAGGATCGGCTGAAGCTTTCAACCTGAACGGATTACTTTCTTCGACGGATTATTATGTAAGTATTACCGCCAAGGATCTCTGGGGCAATGAAAGCGCCCTTTCTAATATTGCAAAAATCAGAACTCAGGACGGACCGGTCGTAATGCTTCCAATGGATACGATCCGGATGAATATCAATGTGGTGAAATCTCCAACAGGTTCCTCTTCTTTCAAATTGTCGAATACAGGACTGGGCAACATGGTATGGACCGGCAATGGTTTGCCTGTTTCTTCATCCTGGGCAAAACAGGACGGATTTAATGATACGCTCCGCCTGGTTGATCAGGACTATCCAGACGTCTTTTTAGGTGACGACCAGCGCGTGGATTTTTCCGCAGCGACAAGATTTGACGTATCTAAAAAAGCATTTAACCTTACGCATGTAGCAAATTATATTCAAACCTCCGGTATCGTTGCACCCATAACGATTTTTGTTTACCGGGGAGGCAGCGATCCTTCCAAAGGAACCCTGCTCGTAAAGCAGACAATGGATCAGGCAAATGACTATTCATTGAATGTGACCAAACTAAACGGTATGTTCCTGTTTCAACCCGGTGAATGGTTCTGGGTTGTCTATCAATTTGATCCGGCCTACGGATTTGGACAAGGTGCTGAAAATAACGCCACTGCTGACCAGGAAAATTATTTCCTCACCAGCAGCAACAAAGGACTGACCTGGAAATCAATCGCCAGCCAGTACGCAGCCGTTCGTTTCTTTATGTATGGATTAAGTAATGAAGGCTATCCCGGCGGCTTTATCAGCCTGTTGCCAAACAGCGGAACCCTCGCTGGTTTGAATTCCGCCACCATCGCAGTGAAGGGAAATGCAGCAACCATAAGGAATGGTAATTATATATACAACCTGCAAATTAATTCCAATGACCTGAACAATCCCGTTGCCGGTGTTCCAATGACGGTGACAGTAACCGGTCAGAAAGGAAACCTGACTACTAAGGAAAGTATCCTTGACTGCAAAGAGGTTTTCATTGGAAAAGAAGGCGATGCTACTATAAAATTATATAATGCCGGGTTGTCGACCTTAAAGGGTTTTGTATTTAAATCAGACAATAGCCTCTTTAGTATGGTTTTCATGCCGGACAGTTTAAATCCGGGAGATTCGGCCTTGTTTAAAATAAAATTCGTTCCTAAGGCGGCAGGGCTGCAGCTGGCAAAAATTCAGCTCAGCACCAAAGACGGTTCAATCAGTCTCTCAGGAACTGGTATCGGAGTCAATCCTCCTGTAATGAAACTAACCGGAACGCCTGTACAAATAGTAGCTAAAGTGGATTCCACCGGAAAAAATTCATTCGTCATCTCGAATAAAACAGGAAAGTACCCTCTCAGTTATTCGATGCCGGAAATTGCCGCGATCAATAAAGCACTGTCGAAGGGAACACTTGCAAAAGGAACAGATCCTTTCCAGCAATATGTGTGGATAGACAGTCAGGAGCCTGATGGTCCTGTTTACAGTTGGAAAGATATCTCCCAGTCTGGTATGGATATTACCCGTCAGCTCGCGGCTGATCCCAAAACCTCTAAACAATTTGAATTGGGATTCCCAATGAATTATTATGGGGATACCATCCGCCAGATTTATGTAAATAGTTTTGGAGTACTCTCGCTGGACTATCCCGGCGCCATGAGTAACAACAGCTTATACCTGCCGATACCGCGTGACGGACTAACCGGTATGATAGCCGGTTTGTTTTTCGAGGATATGGTTCCCGTCGTTAAGGCCAATCTGCATGTATTCGTAAAATATGAACCTGGAAAATTTATTGTTCAGTATAATGATCTGGAAAGATTTGAAGGAAATTTTTATGACGTCGGATCACATAGCCTGGGCAAGACAACTTTCCAGATTGTATTATACAGCAATGGAAAAATTGAAATCAACTATAAAGATGTCAGCAATGCTGTCTGGGCAACTTATGCCACCATCGGTCTTGAAAACAAGGCGGAAACGAAGGGAATCAATGTGGCTGCTTATGATCTTAAGCCGGCGCCTTTTATTCCGAAAGACGGAATGAGTTTGTGGTTTGTACCGGCCGCACCAAAATATATCAGTTCTATTGCTCCCCTAAGCGGTGCGGTGCCTCCGGGAGAAACGGTTAAGATAACCGTTACTGCTTCAGCAAAGGGATTGGTTGACAGCAGCTACCAGTCAACAATTGCACTAACTACCAATGATCCGGTTAATGAAAGAGTGGATATACCGGTTGTGTTTACGGTTACTGGTGTCCGTGGTATGATGAAAAAGACAGACACCCTGGATTTCGGCGGTGTTTATAAGAACGCGGCCCCCGAAATGGATGCCGTCTTTCTTAATACCGGAACTAAGCCCGTGAAAATACTTTCAACGAACATCAGTAACCCGGCGTATACCACAAATATGGATACAGTGAGTGTTCCTGCTTTATCGGAGTTACGAATTCCGGTTACATTCAGGCCGACAACTGAGGTAAAATATGCGGCAACTCTCCATATTACTACGGATGATACAGCACACGCTGCCTTTACGGTTGTTTTAAAAGGATCTGGAAAAGCTACTCCCGCCATCACTTATAGTTTAAGCGGCGGCCAAACAAATACGCTGAATATTGGGGAGTCGCATCCGGCTTCATTGAAGCTTACCAATAACGGAGATGCAGATCTGAAGATAATGATTGAACGTCCGCAGTGGCTGGCAATGAATCAGGCGGGAATGGGTGTCGGAAACGGATTGGATTCAGCCAATACATACAGCGTCCATAAAAATATCGACAGCAGCAGTGCTGCTTACAACTGGATCGAACTGGCAAACGGTCTGGGTAAGGCAACCGTCGTGGACTATTATGCAGTGGCTACTCAGGAAATGAAACTTCCTTTTGCATTTCCTTTCTATGGTAAGACTTATACTACCTTATATACCAACTGGCTCGGCGATGTTTTGCTGGCTCCCTCTAAAGATGCACTGACCATCACGCCAACGATTCCATCTCCGATTGCGCCAAACGGAGTTATTTCAGCCGCTAATGAAGCTTTTTACAGGCCCTACGACTGGAGTATCGAAAAATACACCGGTCAGATATATTACTATGCAGATACGAATAAACTGGTAGTTGAATATTATCAAATGGCCGAAGGTGATTATGGAGATGTTGGTGTACTCACTTTCGAAACTATCCTTTATAAAGATGGCCGGATAAAAATGCTCTATAAGTCAGGGGAAAAGGAAACCAATTATACACAAAAATTCCTGGTCGGAATAGAAAATGAAGACGGAACAGATGGCAGCCTGGTGTATAACAGAAGTCTCTGGTATAAGGATCATGGTGTTATTGAATTCGTACCTTCTGTGCCTTATATTCTGAATCCCGGGAAATCTGTTGAATTTCCGGCTACCTGGACCACCACCAGCATGACAGACGGAATATATAAAGACAATCTGGTGCTCAGGACTAACGATCCATTAAATACCGCTATTCAAATACCACTGGAATTAGACGTACAGGGAACTATGAGTGCAAAAAAATCTGATACCGTTAAATTCGGAAAAGTGATTGCCTACAATTCCCCTTCAGATGGTCAGAAAACATATACCCAACCGGTTCTGCTTAAAAATGACGGTACAAAAACTATTACCATTAACGGAATAGATTTTAATGGTAATGCCAGTCTCACTTTAACAGAACTAACTGTGAACCCGGATCTGTTTTCTGTTCCGGTTGTACTCGCTCCCGGAGAAGAACTCATTTATCATGTGATGCTTACTCCGGATTCAACCCAGCAATACCTGAATGAACATTTGAATGTAAGTTCTGATTTCACCTCGCCGATCAGCATTCCGGTTACGGCAACTATCAGCCTGCCTCCTGTTGTGACAACGGATACTACAATGGTTCGCCTGGTCATACAGCAAACCGAAACGGCTGATCGTTTTGTAAAAATGAGTAATGACGGGAAGGGAAATCTTGACTACACACTGAGCGCGGAATATCACAGACCCGGAATAACCTACACGGGTACAACACCTGCAAAGCCACTCAGAAAAATGGCCAAAAATGCAGTCAGCACTTTATTCGGAAGTGGATTAACTACATCGGTCATTGATCAGGCAGCCGGTTTGTCGGGTAGCACAGGAAATTTCAAGGATTCAATATTAGCGTACGATCCTTCGAGTAATCTGACGGACTACCTCGGAACAGGATATGATGAAACACCGATCATGGCAGTAAGCCGCTTCAATGGCGGTAAAAAAGGATTCTATCTTTCCCATGTAAGCAACTTATACCGCACAGACAATAATATCGCGACCACCATAAAATTCCGTATACGGTTGGGATCCGATATTAATTCATCCACTGTAATTTATGAACAATCTGTACCGATCCTGCCCGACACAACCAGGAACGGTGTGCATATCATTGTCAAACTCGATTCTGCTATCCTGATCAATTCCTACGAAGATTTCTGGATTGAATGGGATTATGCATTTGGAATGCGTTATCCGCAGGGTATGCAGTTCACGACAACAGATGCGCAGAAAAATCATACTTTCTACGTGCGGATAGGTGAAGATTACAACTGGCAGGAACCGAGTTTCATCGCGAATTTCTATATGGCAGCCTATGCTCAAAAAGACAGTATAGGCGGCTGGCTGACAGTTACTCCGGATAGCGGTTCAGTTGGCATTGGTAAAAAACAGCGGTTGACACTGACTACTCATGGTCCAAAAGTCACGCCCTCTGATCAATCTGCAAACCTGATTATTCATTCCAATGATCCGGTTACACCAGATTATAAAGTGAATGTTTTCGTCCATATCGATCAGGCACCTGTTTTGTCGAACCACGATACACTTACAGTCCAGGAGGCGGACAGCCTTAACACTCTGATCCCGACACAGGATGATGAAAATGAAAAAGTGACTGTACACCTGGTTGAGAAAACTAAGGATGCATCAGTTAACAATACAGAGTCGGGAAGTTATTTCATATACAAACCGGGTTATAATGATGCTGGCGTACATCTTTTTGCGGTCAGTCTGGCGGACGGAAAAGGAAATAAACGCTTAGACACGCTTGTTGTGCTGGTGATGAATACCAATCGTCCGCCTGTCGTTCAGAATCACCTGGCAGACAAAACCATTTCCCTGAATGGCCCGGCTCTGAATTTACCGCTGGATCTCGTCTTCATGGATCCGGACGGTGATGCCATGCAATATGCATATGCAGGGGATGTGAGCCCGAATGTAAAAGTGTTTGTGGATGGCACGGGAATATTAAGTGTTATCCCGATGGACACCGGTCGTATCAATCTGACTTTTATGGCTACCGATATCTACGGCGCCAGCGGCTACGATACACTGCACCTGTATATTCGAAATAACATGTTACCGATTGCCACAACAATCCCTGATGTAGTGATAGACAAGGGAAAATCCCGCACGCTTGATTTAAACAGTTACTTCACAGACGGCGACGGAGATGCATTATCTTATGCTGCAGTTTTGGATAGTGCCGGTTCTGCCAGTCTGCAGGTTGACGGATCCCAACTGATCATGACCGGTCTCAAACCCGGTATCAGTCTGGTCACCATCACAGCTGATGACGGAGTCGGAGGTACGGTGAACAAAAGTTTCATTCTATTTGTCCTCGACAGTAAAGGGGCATCTGACGACAGCTATCATATCCGTGTTGCACCTAATCCGGTTCATGGTCTGGCGAATATTTTCTTCCAGCTTGACAAAGAGAATAAAGTGAAAATTGAACTGCTTGGTGTGAATGGCGCACTCAGGGCAATTATCTATAATGGTACACGTCCGGCAGGTTATCAATTCATTCCCGTAAACTTCTCGCGATATGAAACGGGCAATTACATGCTGAAGTTCACCATTGGCGATGAGGTTAAGACTATCCAGGTTTCAAAACTGTAATTCATTTCCCTTTTCGTATTCAAAAAAAACAGTCCCGATTTACCGGGACTGTTTTTTTTGCTTTGTGCTGAAAGTGAATATATTTAGTATGTTGTGTTCATAAGCTGAATGCCCAAAGCTGAAAGCCTAAAGAGAATTATAGAAGAATTTTTGAAATGTTAATCAGCCGTTAACCGCTAAATCTATGCTGAGTTGCATTATCGTGGATGATCAGGCACAGTCGGTGCAAACGTTGAAAAACTATATTAAGAAGATTCCATTCCTGGAACTCACAGGCATATTTTCAGATCCACAGGCAGCGTTGCTTTCATTAAAAAAAAATCCGGCAGATCTGGTAATCGCGGATATCCGAAAACCAATTCTTAATTCCAGTCCGCTTCTTCCTATTTTTTATCTAAATAACCTGGTCATTCTTTTATCTGCAAATGGCCGGTATGCGCTGGACGGGTTTGAACGGGGGGCAACAGACTACATTTTAAAACCTGTCTTGTTTGAAAGATTTTATCGTGCTGCTGAAAAAGCTTACAAACTAAAAAATCCACCTGAAAAAGCCAGATCAGCCGGTCAGGCCCTCCCAGCAAAAGGGGGATATATTTTCATCAAAGAGTCAACACGCCTCATTCGAGTAGAGCTGGATGATATTTATTATGTAATGGGGCTTAAAAATTATGTTTCCATCCAGACTAAATCCCACCGGATTGTAAGTCTTCAAACGATGAAACAAATGGAAGATCTGCTTCCGGGCCACCGGTTTGTTCGGGTCCACCGGTCCTATTTTGTTGCCATGGACAAAATTATCAGCGTGGAAAAACAGCAGATTCATATCAAAGATAAAATGATCCCCGTCGGGAATATTTATCTTTCCCTTTTTATGAAAAGACTGGGAAAAATGTCTAATTAACATTTTGTATTAACTTTGATTGCGTTTAACCGTAAAACGATTTAAAATAATCGTTTACGGTGTTAAATAACCGAATTTCACACCCAATTAAACTATTATGAAAAAAGCACTAATCACATCCGTTATTCTTTTTATTGCGGCAGCTGGATATTCACAGCATTTATCTGTCAATCTATTTGGCGGTTACACGTTCAGGGATAAAATTGATTTTGGAAATGCGTATACCTACATCAATGATGGTGGTATGTGGGGAGCGTCTGTTGAGGGCGTCAACGCGCAGGGAACAGCTCTGGAGCTGCTTTATCAATACCAAAGCACAGAACTGCCTACGTATTCATATCCGGGTAATGTCCAACTGGCTGCCAATTCAAGCTCTGTAATATCTTATCTCCTGCTGAATTTTGAACAGTATTTAATGAATAATCCGAAAATCCAGCCCTATGGCGGACTTGGATTGGGAGCTGCATTTTACAAGGGCAGTGATGATGGATCCAGTTCAGAAACAAAATTTGCCTGGGACTTAAAGGCAGGGGTAAAAATTAAAGCCGGCAACTCGCTCGGATTTAAAATCGGCGCTCAGTTATTGGGTAGCTCACAGGCAACAGGAACCGCATTTTATTCTCCCGGTTTTGGATATCCCGCTTATGCCTACACCACGTATGCAACCATACTTCAGTTTGGATTTACAGGCGGACTGGTATTTGATTTTGGAGGACATTAACTTATTTCTCAGCAATTCGGGAAGTTTTGTAATTTAAATTTTACATCAACTTGCGAACCCTTTGAAATCCATGATTTTGAAGGGTTCGTCATTTCGGGTAACGCGGGGAAACAGCATAACCGGTAAACATTCGGGTAACTGTTTTTATATTCGAAGTCGAATTATTTGCAATGATGCAGAAGGGATTATTTTCCAACGTGGATGAGTATATTGCACTGCATCCTGCCCCTGTCAGGGCGGGCCTTGCATTAATAAGAAAAACCATACAAGCGGCAGCACCCGGTGCAGAAGAACTGATCAGTTATCACATGCCGGCATACCGGTTAAACGGTATGCTGGTGTTTTTTGCGGCTGCAAAAAAACACTATGGATTTTATCCTACCGCCGGTCCCATGATCCCTTTCAGGCAAAAACTCAAAGCTTACGAAACCTCCAAAGGCGCTATCCGGTTTCCCCTGAGTCAGCCTATTCCCGTTAAACTTATCACTGAAATCGTAAAATGGAAAGTGAAGGACAATCTTGGGAGTGGAAAAGCAAAAAGGAAAAAAGGTTAATTTTTTATTTCGAAACCAATAGTTTCCTGAAAAAAGGGGTCAGTTCTTCTGCAAGAATCGCATGGTCCTCCAGATTCGGATGTCCACCACAACCTCTGGCCTTCATCGGTTGGAAAAAATACAAAGCAATGGCCTTATCCCGGGGATAGTTTTTATCAATATTTTTTTTAACAGTTGTCAGGCAATTTTGAAGTAGTAATCTTTTATTCCCATTCAGCATTGGGCTGCTAAGCAGGACAATCCGGGCCCTGGGGTATTTGGCTTTGACCTGTTGCACAAAATCGATATAACCGGATACAAAAACAGAACTGTCGAAAGGCGGCCTGGGATGAATATGATCGCCATCGCTAATATCATTTGTTCCTAATGCAATGCTGACAATTTTCGGATGATAGGTATTAAAATCCCAATTCCGCGTACTATTCGCCAGGAAGTCAGTTTTTGCGTACACCTGCGGCATCGAGGGGTTCGGTGTATTCCAACTGCGATAAATCCCTATTCCGCTTACGCTGCTCAATATAAAATTCACATTCAACGTGCGGGCAACCCGCGGACCGTAGGCATAATAGGCATTGTGCTGGTCGTGATACTCTCCTATTCCGCAGGGAATTTCCGATGGATCAGCGGCGGCCCCGCAGGTAATGCTGTTCCCGATAAATTCAATTAACGCACGGTCCGGTTCTTTGAGTGCTCTTATTTCATGGGCCGTTATTTTTTCAATAAATATGGGACCGGTAGTCGCTTCCGTTGCCTTATAAATCCAAATAGTATGGCGGCCGCCTGATAATCCTCCGATAACTGCCGGCTGACGGCTATTGCCTGAAATCCGTATCCTTCTCTGATAATTGCCGTCCAGCGTATACTGGAGATAGTTATGACCACGCCGGTCGTTGATAAATGCATACACACTGCAAGTTGTTCCGGTGAACTGAAATCCGAAATGCACCGCCGAACTGATCAGTTCTAATCCCGTTTTTTTATCGAAAGAATATCTTCCATATGGATGCAGGGAAGGCGCCGTTAATGTATCCTTCGAAGCAGCCTTGGATGAAGCGCTGTAAAAAAATATGAGTACTAAAATGGCTGGCCGGAAAAAATTCAATTTATTTTTCATCTGTACAGAACATTCGTTATCCGGGGAGATACTTTTGTCACTTGATTTGCAGGAACAATAAGTCACCTGTTGGAAATTGATTATTTATTTTCAGTAAAAAGTCCCCTCAGGTCTTCCAGTAATTGTTCAGAGGAGTTCAGATTGACAAATCCCTGGCGGGGTTTGTCCAGGTCAATTACCAGGTAGAGGGCAAGAGTCGTCATGACGGCAAAAGCAAGGACAAGTACCTTATTCCTCTCCAGACTCTTACTGCCATATCCTGACAGGAAGGCGGATACTATCACCAGAATACATAGCACGATTAAAACCATTCCGGGAACCATGGCTCTTCTGGTTCCTTCCCGGGTTGTAACGATATCTATCATACCATTTAGAGAAGGTACCATCTGTTGGGATGCTATCATGTTTTTCGGGTCATGCGAAGCAGTTGCTACCGTATTCCAAATAATTGTTGAAATAGAATCCGCGCGAACAAGGGTATTTTTAATTTTAATTTCATCGTCCTTTACAGTAAAATAGTCGATCCTGGTCTCCAGATAATTTTTCAGGTCCGCCCTTAAAATATTTCTTATGCTGTCAGGATATAAATCGCATCTTAATATCGTTGTCCCGATTTCATTGGTTTCAGATATAATCAACTGGCGCCGGGTCTCAAATTTCGAAGCAGACATACCAAATGTAAAAGAAAGCATCAGAGCCGTTAACCCCAGCAGGGAGCCTTCTGTAGGCCCGATACCCACATGCTCGGTACCGGGAAATTTCCGGATATGTCTGTTTTTAAATTTATATCCCAGCCAGTTAATGAAGATCAGAAAAAACAAAAAAGGAAAAGCGAGGTAAAAAGCAGGAATCAAATCAAATTGATTGGGTTGCATAGTATGAAATTCAGGTTAATTCCACCCGCCGCCGAGTGCTTTGTAAAGTGAAACTATAGAATTCAGTTTCTGTTGAAGGGTAGTGGATTCTAAAAGCTGGGCATCGAATAAATTTGTCTGCATGATGATCACTTCCAGGTAGGAAGTATACCCATTATCATAACGCGCCTGGGACAGTATCAGTGATTTCGTGGCCGCTTCCACCTGAAGTTTACGTGCTGCATGTTCTTCATCCAGATTTCTGTAAGAGGCAAGCGCATTGTCCACGTCGGAAAATGCATTTAATGCAGTCTGCTGATACTGATAATATAATTGTTCTGTTCTCCTTTGTTCGACTTCCACCAATTTTTTATTCTTGCCCCAATTGAACAAGGGGCCGACCAGGGATCCGAAACCATTGGCAACAAAACCCTGACTGGTAAGAAGGCTGGATAACTGAGGACTGGCAAATCCAAGGGCTCCCGTTAAACTGATCGTTGGAAAACGGTTGGCCTGGGCTATCCCGATCCTTGCGAATTGTGCCTGCAATGCGAATTCTGAAGCTACTATATCCGGCCTTCTTTCCAGCAACTGGGATGGCAGGCCAACGGGTATATCGGGCGACAATATCTGATCATAGTTGCTGGCGCCACGGGTAATATGCCCGGGGCCTAAACCAATCAGAACGCGGATCGCGTTTTCAGTCTGAATCATCTGGCGCCTGAATCCCGGAATTGCAGCAGCCGCAATGGCTTCCTGCTGACGGGCCTGCAGCAGGTCAAGTTCGGAAACATATCCATGCTGGAATTTATCCGAAATAATCTGGGTGTTCTTTTTCCTGCCCTCCAGTGTCTGTTGTGAAATCACCAGTTTATTATCAAGGTCACGTAATATAAAATAGTCAGATGCCACTTCCGCTACCAGGCTTACCTGCAGAGCATCGCGGTTGGCCTTTGATGCGAGGAATTCATCTACGGCAGATTGAGTCTGAAGGCGCAGTTTTCCCCATACATCAAGCTCCCAGTTCAATACACCAAAAACATTCAGCAGACCACCATCCACACCTCCATTTGACTTGACTGCTTCCGTACCAGCCTTACCGCCACCCGCAGCGGCCTGGTAACTAAGTTGTGGATGCATATTGGCCTTTACAGCACCGGAGAATGCCTGCGCTTCCTGCATCCTTGAGGCAGCAGTAAGCAGATCCCGGTTGCTATCGATGGCCATTTTAATCAGGGTCTGCAATGCCGTATCATGGTAAATTTCAAACCAGGTGGCCAGGGCGGCAGTATCCATGTTTGTGGCATCCGGATAGGTAATATTTTCCGGAGTTGCTGGCCTGTTGTATTTTTTCCCGACCATACAACCGGTAAAAAGTATCATAACCAACACCAGTAAACCATATGTTCCTTTCCTTTTCATACTCTTAAACATGTTGGGTTGAGTCGGATGATTTCGAATCTTCTGATTTTGCTTTTGTTTTCTTTTTTCTTTCAATCAAAACAAAAAAGGCCGGGATTAATATAACACCAATCGCCGTTGCGGTAATCATTCCGGCGAATACGGCCATTCCCATCACTTTCCTTGATTCTGAACCTGCTCCTGAAGCCGTAACGAGCGGAATTACTCCAAGGATAAAGGCGAAGGATGTCATGAGGATAGGTCTGAATCTCAATTTCGCTCCTGCAATCGCTGCTTCCATGACCGTCATGCCCCCTTCCTCCAGTTTCATCTTGGCAAATTCCACGATCAATATGGCATTCTTTGCATTTAATCCGATCAACATGACCAGCCCGATCTGCGCAAAAACATTATTCACATAACTATCCGAAGAAAACCTGGCTAAAAATAATCCCAGCATGGCTCCCATGATCGCCCAGGGAGTGCCCAGTAAAACACTGAAGGGCAGACTCCAGCTTTCATATTGGGCAGCCAGGATAAAAAATACAAAAACCAGCGCCATTACAAACACAAAACCACTCTGACCTTCAGATGCCTTTTCCTGAAACGACATATTACTATAGGCGAACCCCACGCCTTTCGGCAAAGATTCGTTTGCCGCCAGAGCCAGTGCATCCAAAGCCTGTGAAGAGGAGTATCCAGGTGCCGGCGAACCTGAAACTTCGGCTGACCGGTAAAGATTAAACCGATTTGTATACAGGGGGCCAGAGGTATCCCTGACAATGGCAAGAGTTGAAAGCGGAACCATGTTGCCGACCGGATCCCGAATGGAAAACTGGCTCAGGTCATTGGGCTTCATTCTGTACGGCGCATCCGCCATGATATAGGTCTTGTATTGCCTTCCGAATTCATTGAAATTATTCACGAATGAACTTCCTAACAAACTGGAGATGGTACTATTGACAGAATTCAGGCTCAATCCAAGTTTTTCCACTTTATCCTTGTCAATAATTATACTTTTCTGAGGAACATTTGGACGGAAAAGAGTATAGATACTTCCTATTTCCGGATGTTTTCTTGCTGCCAGGATAAACTTCTGTGCCTGGTCACCCAGGAATGCCGGAGACTGACCTGACTTGTCCTGTATTTCTAATGTAAACCCTGCTGCATTACCCAAACCGGGAATGGGCGGAGGCCCCACGGCGATTATGGTGCCTTCTGTAATTCCCAGGGCGCATTTTTGATTCACTTCCTTTATCACATCCTTAGATTTCCTTTTTCGGTCATGCCAGGGCGTTAGTTGTATAAAAACTGTCCCGGAATTATTTGAATTGGTACTCGAAAGTATGCTGTACCCATTAATGACTGTATAGGATTGAATTTCCGGTATTTGTTTGATAATGGATTCAAGTTTACGCGTAACAGAGTCTGTTCTCTCAGAGGAAGCTGCATCCGGCAACAACACTCCCGCCAGAAAATATCCTTCATCTTCTTCCGGTACAAAACCTCCTGGTATTTTTTTCAGCAACGAGCCGGCAGCAAGGGTAATAACGCCCAGGATAACCAGCGTGACTATTAATTTTCTTGCGAAGTATCCGGCTACCCGGGTATACCCATTTGTGAATTTGTCAAAACCCCGGTTGAATGATCCGAAGAAGCGCTCCAGCATATTTTTTTTCTTTCCTTCTTTTTTCGGACGCAGGAGCAGGGCTGCCAGCGCCGGGCTAAGGGTAAGTGCATTAAATGCTGATAAACAAACGGAAACTGCAATGGTAATCGCAAACTGCTGGTATAATCTTCCGGTAATGCCTCCGGTCAATGCAACGGGAATAAATACTGCCGAAAGAACTATGGCAATAGCTACCACCGGACCGGCAACTTCTTTCATAGCCTTGCTGGTAGCTTCTTTGGGACTGAGTCCCTTCTCAATTTCATGCATCACCGCTTCAACTACCACAATAGCATCATCCACAACAAGCCCGATTGCCAGGACCATCCCCAAGAGTGACAACACATTTACGGAAAATCCAAGCAACGGAAAAAATATAAAAGTACCGATAAGTGAAACCGGCACTGTCAATAATGGAATAAGCGTGGCACGCCAGTCCTGTAAAAAAATAAACACCACAAGTATAACCAGGATAAGGGCTTCAACCAGGGTATGCATAATTTCCTCAACACCTGCGCTGACCGCCAGTGTCGTATCCAAAGAATAAGTATAATCGAGGTCTTCCGGAAAATTTTCTTTGAGTTCAGCCATTGTCTTCCTTATACTGGCTGCCAGGTCAAGTGCATTACTGCCCGGCACCTGGTAAATCGTGATAGCAGAAGCATTCCGTCCGTTATAACGGCAGGACTGCGAATAATTCTCAGTTCCTAACTCAACCCTTGCAATATCGCTGAGTCTGACCAAGGCGCCGCTTGCATTGGATTTCAGTATTATCCTGTTGAATGCTTCAACACTAACCAGTCTGGACTGTAACTGGGCTGTATAGGTATTCTGTATTCCGGGAAGGGCTGGGTTATTACCAAAAGATCCGCCGGGATAAATATTATTGTAAACTTTTAATGAATTGGTTACGTCTTCCACTGAAACACCCAGGCTGTTCATCCGGTCTGGTTTTAGCCAGATACGCATTGCGTATTGAGCTGCGCCAAAAACAACTACATCCCCCACCCCTTTCAGGCGCTTGATCTGATCGACCACATTGATATAGGAATAGTTATTTATGAATTGCGCATTGTAGGTATTGTTGGGTGAATACAATGACACAATCATCATGGGGAAAGCCAGGGACTTCTTCGTGCTTATACCCAATTCCTTTACAGGACCAGGCAGACTCGGAGTTGCTATAGCCACCCGGTTTTGGGTGAGCATATTGGCATTATCCAGGTTGGTGCCCACTTCAAATGAAACCTGTATGGTTGTGCTTCCATCATTGGCATTGATGGATTGCATGTAGATCATACTTTCCACGCCATTCACTTCCTGCTCAATGGGCGTGGCAACGGACTGTTCCACATTCACGGCATTGGCTCCACTGTACGTGCCGGTAATTTTGATCATCGGGGGAGTAATGCTCGGATATTGTGAAATGGGCACCCCTTTTAGAATCAATACACCCAGGATAATAGTAAAAATGGAAATTACCATTGCGACGATCGGCCTCCTGATAAAAAACTCACTCATAATTTATAGTTGGAAACTTTTATCTGCTGCGTGATCAATCCTTCGACGTGGAATCATAGTTCCATTTTAACATGTTCGGTCTGACTACCATCGTTGGATTTAAAGAGGCACTTCCAACTATGACGATTTTGTCTCCTTCCTTTAACCCCTCACTGACGATCCAGTTGCTACCCACCCGTCTGCCCACTTTGATCAGCGTAGGTTTTAATTTATTACTGTCTGTAAGTAAAAAGACCTGGAAAACATTCTGAAGCTGATTGACTGACTGCTGGGGTATAAGAATCGCATTATTAAACTCCCCACTCCTGAACCGGACTTTAACATACTGCCCGGGTCTTAACACACCTGATGCGTTTTTGAAAAGAGCCTGTATCAGAATAGATCCCGTATTCGGATCTATCTGACGGTTCGTTAATTGTAAATGTCCTTTTTCGCCGAAAACAGAACCGTCACCCAAAATGAGCTCCACCGGGACTTCACCGAAATTATTGGACTTGGGATCCTTCCTGTACTCACGCGAAAAATTCAGGTAATCGTTTTCTGAAATCGGAAAACGGACCCTGACCTCTCCCAGCGAGGAAACCTCATTGATACCGTTGCCCGCGGAAACCATCTTAACATAGTCACCAACCTGCACTTTGGATATACCTATGATTCCCGTAATGGGTGAAGTGATCCGTGTATAACCCAGTTCAATTTTTGCATTGTCCAGTCTGGCTTCAGCAATTTTTACTTCATTTTGTGCGGCAGTATATGCAGCGCTCGCATCATCCAGGTCGCGCTTGCTCAACGCGTTCATTTCAGCCAGGGGCTTTACCCTGTCAAGTTCAGACCGCCGATTTTCCATCAGAGTCTGTGTTCTTGCAACTTCGGCTTTGGCACCTTCTACAGAATTAATAAAAGGCTGGTCATCGATAGTATATAATAAACTTCCTTTCTGAACCAGGGAACCTTCTTTAAAGTATATACCCGTTACCCAACCCTGAACCCGGGGATCTATATTTACATCCGAGAGGCCATAAACCTGACCTACATATTCACTATATACCGGAATGTTTAGTTTACCGGCAGCAACCACATTCACTTCCGGCGAAACATCAGGTTTTTTTTCCTCTTCCTTACAGGAAAAGATGGAAAGAAATAAAAGCCCTGTTGTGAACACCCTAACTGAAATTGAAGTCATGCAACAGATATTTAATTAAAGTTATTCTTATTATGAATAGGTCACATCTATCAGAATAGATTTATCGGTTAAATATAACCCCAAAATAATATTTAATTCGTTTTTGCATTGTGAATTCCATGGACACCCGTCTGACAGTCAGTATGACCGGCTGCAATTGACCGGTCTGTAATTTGTTTCAGAAAACCAATCAATGAAAGATGATTATAGTTCAGATTCTTTCAGCCATACATCAAACAGCCGGTAACCGAGAGAGAGAATGACGGCACCCGTAAAAAGCCCCACAAACCCGGAATACATGAATCCGCCCAGGGAACCCAGGAAAATGATGAGCATAGGTACCGGTGCTCCTTTTCCCATCATGATTGGTTTCAAAATATTATCCAGAAGTCCCACCGGAATCATCCAGATGGTTAGCAAGATTGCCGTTGTTGTACTGCCGGAAGTCCAGATATAAATCAGCACACCCAGTGTAACCGGAACAATTCCAATTTGGGTAATGGCGAGGATAAGACAAATTACTGTCCAGATTCCGGCATACGGAATACCAGCAATATAAAATCCAGCCCCGGCGCAAAGGCTCTGAATCAGCGCGACGCCCAGGATTCCACGAACAACGTTCCGTATGGTGACGGCCGCTATAGCACTGATATCAAACTTGGAACTATTGATTAGCCGGCTGAAAAATTTTCTGGCATATTCTGCAGATTGTTCAGCATAGCATAGAAATACGCCGCTTATAATGATTGAGACCAGAAAAATCAATATGGCCTTACCTGAGGATGTCACCAGGTCCAGAAGATAGTTGCCTGCTTTTTTTATTTGTTCCGGGTATTCCTGAAGGAAAGCCTCTACGCTATTGGATAACTGTGTCCAGAGCAGGAAAGCTTTTCTTCCGATCAGGGGCCATTCTTTTACTTTTTCAGATGGTGGGGGGATCTTCAGGTTCCCTTCCTGGAAACTGGTAATCTCCGCTTTAATTTCCGTACCCGTTCTGAAACCCAGCCAGCTGACAATCGAAATAAAAAATATCAGGAAGACTGCTGTCATTAGAATGGCGGCCAGAATGCCCCTGCCCTTCAATAAATTTTTTAATCGCTGATGGAGTGGATATAATGCAACGGCCAGGATAGCAGCCCATATTATAGGTGTAATAAAAGGCGCGAGGATCTGAAAGCACCAATTAATTAAAAATGCCAGTGCCAGTAATTGAATGGCTAAATGAATAATTTGTCTTGATTTAGCAGAGAAAGGGTTGGTTGGTTCGGGTTTTTCCATAATCAAAGATCCATTTAATTTTTAGTTCCGGCTTTTCGATTTTTCTTCGTTTTTCACCGGGAACAGCAATCTTTTAATCAGGGCAATCCAGCCGGAATGATGAGGCGTCCCTACTCCTCGCTCTTTGTCTCCATGAAAGTATTCATAAAAAAGAATATGGTCACAGAAATAACATGAGCTATCCGTTTTCAGTAAACCCGGGGTATAAGGTCATACCACCATCCACAAACAGGGATGTTCCGTTAACGTAATCACTATCATCGCTGCATAACCACACGGCTGCTTTACCGATATCATCCGGTTCGCCGATCCTTTTATAGGGTATGAGCGTAAGTAATTTTTCAAGCGCTTCCGGAGTTTGCCAGGCAGAGCGATTGATGGGAGTTTGAATGGCGCCCGGACAAATACTATTAATCCTGATTTTTTTATGAGCGAATTCCTGGGCAAGCGTTTTCATCAGTAACATGATACCTCCTTTTGAAGCCGCATAATTGGCGTGTCCTGCCCAGGGAATTACTTCATGAACACTGCTCATATGAATAATCTTCCCGGCTGCTTTTGACTTTTTTGGGTCTACCCCCCTTTTTAAATACTCGCGAATGGCTTCCCTGGCACAAAGAAATTGTCCGGTAAGGTTTACACCAAGCACAAAATTCCATTGTTCCAGACTCATATTTTCAAATGGCGAATCCTTTTGCAGCCCCGCGTTATTTATCAGGATATCGACTGTTCCGTATTGCTTAACTGTATCGGCAAACATTTTCTGAACCTGGTCTTCTTTGCTCACATCACATATTGCGGTCATTCCCTGGCCACCTGCACTTACTATTTCAGCCAGCACGGCCTCAGCAGCTGGTCTGACAGGCTCAACAGGGTAATTGATTACAACGGTTGCTCCCGCTGCAGACAGGGCTTTTGCAACACCGGCTCCGATACCGCTGCTGGCGCCGGTTATAATCGCGACCTGACCTTGTAATTTTCTTTCCATTTTGTTGGTTTTGGCAATTCCCTCCTAAGGTATCCTGTTTAAAAATGAAAACTTGTGATAAGTCTGCATTTTACGGTAAAATCCGCTTTCAAGGGTGGCCTGAAACCAAAAGCAATTCAAACAATGCGACAATCAGATTCCTGAGAAGAGAAGAGTTCGGTTGTAAATTATCCGCATGAATTTGTCTACTGAATAATTGACGAAAAATAGATTTTATAAAATTTGTTTGATTTTCATGTACTGAAGCAACATGATGGTTTTAGCATCCCGGATAGCTCCGGAATCTATCCTGGCCAATGCGTCATTAAAATCCAATTCCAGGACTTCAATGTCTTCCTGTTCATGTTCAACGCCCCCGCCTTCATGTACTTTCATGGACTGGCTGTATTCGGCAATAAAAAAATACAGGATTTCACTAACGGATCCTGGCGACATATACGCTTCAAATATTTTCCTGACATCTTTTATCCGGTAACCGGTTTCTTCCTCCGTTTCTCTTTTAATGGCTTCTTCCGGATTATCCTGATCCAGGAGGCCGGCACAGGCTTCGATCAAAACACCTTCTTTGTTCCCGTTCACAAAACTGGGCAAACGGAATTGCCTGGTCAGAATGACGGTACCAGATTCTTTATTATATAAAAGGATTACGGCCCCGTTACCCCGGTCATATACTTCTCTTGTCTGCACCTGACGTTTTCCATTCCGTTTTAAAATTTCGTATGTATATTTTTTTAACGCATACCAATTGTCTGACAATAATTCTTCTTTAATAATTTTAACCTGCTCCATAATAATTGAATCAAATCGTAATTTAAATAAAACCGTTAAATTCATTCCTACACAATGTCCCAACGGTCCCTTTTTAAAAGAGTTTTAGAAATCGTTCGCACTTCCCTTAATGGAGAACAGCGTGACTATACACAGGGCAGTATTTCGAAAGCCATTTTTCTTCTGGCTATTCCCATGATATTGGAACTGAGCCTGGAAAGTGTTTTTGCCGTAGTGGATATTTTCTTTGTCAGCAAGCTGGGGCAGCATGCCGTCGCCACCGTGGGTTTAACGGAATCAGTGATTTCACTGGTTTATTCCGTGGCAATTGGACTCAGTACTGCCGCTACGGCTGTCGTAGCCAGACGGATCGGCGAAAAAAATCCGGATGCCGCTTCTCATGCCGGCGCCCAGTCACTGATCGTAGCCTTGTTTGCAACTGCAGTGATCAGTTTTCTTGGAGTTTATTTCGCTGAAAATATTTTATCCCTGATGGGAGGTGATGATCGTGTTGTGCGCGAGGGCGCCGTCTTTACCCGGATCATGTTTGGCGGCAGCCTGGTGATCATGTTAATATTTCTGATAAACGGAATCTTCCGGGGTGCGGGCGATGCCGCAATGGCTATGAAAAGTCTTTGGCTGGCAAGTATCCTGAATATTATTCTATGTCCCATATTTATTCATTTCTGGGGTCTGAAAGGAGCAGCGATTGCAACCGTTATCGGAAGAACTGGCGGAGTCCTGTACCAGTCTTATCATTTGTTCAGGGGCAAGGGCATTATAAGATTAAAGGCCAGCCATTTCCGGTATGATCCGAAATTATTAAAATCCATCATATCTATTGGCTGGCCCGCCACGTTACAATTTTTGATTAACAGCGGCAGCTGGATATTTCTGGCAAGGCTGGTTGCGGAAACGGGAGGTACAACCGCTACCGCCGGTTACCAGATCGCTCTCCGCAATTTTGTTTTTTTTATCCTTCCGGCCTGGGGCCTGAGTAATGCGGCTGCTACGCTGGTCGGACAAAATCTCGGCGCAAAAAATCCGGCAAGGGCAGAACAAAGTGTATATCTGACCGCAAAATACAGTGTACTGCTTATGGGCACTGTGATGTTTGTATTTATTTTCTTTGCGGAACCGATCATGCGTATCT
>Ga0163162_10000413_pt1 | contig 39230 bp, 28 predicted proteins | sample S55metaG_FD_115310 | JGI IMG/M metagenome (GOLD analysis project Ga0163162, IMG submission 115310) | Switchgrass rhizosphere microbial communities from Kellogg Biological Station, Michigan, USA - S5-5 metaG | ecosystem: Host-associated > Plants > Roots > Rhizosphere > Soil | place: USA... | reverse complement strand
ATTTCGTCAAAAAGATCGGATCGAAGAATGTCGATTTGAACATGATTCGCCCGGGCGTTTTCCCTTAGGTATTCAATAGCTACGGGATTAATGTCCGTGGCAGTCACTATAGCTCCCTTCTGTGCAGCATAGATGGAGATCAACCCGCTCCCGGCACCGGGTTCTAATAATTCTTTATTTTGCAGTGACCCCTGTTTTATTTGGTCCAATAGAAAATGTGTGCTAAAGAAAAAACCGGGATGGAAAACAGATGAAGGAATCTGCAATCGTATGTTTTTATATCGGTATCTTCTTGTTTTTGAAAGGTACTTTCTTAACAAAGGTTGCCAGGTTGAACCCACAATATATTTTGCCGTAGTACTCAAAATCCTTCAATTTCAGGTTGACGATATTTCCATAGAATTTGCAACGCTTTTAACTCATACGGCTTTTTATATACGCCCGTTTTATATCGTATTGATGAAAGCGCATGTAGAAATTTCTTTTTGAATTTACTTAATCTTATATCCGAAACAGTTGGATAATATCCATTCAATACGGTTTCAAAGTCCTTTATTTTGTCGATCATCTCAGGAGTGAGCCAGGGGGTTAATGGGTTTTTGCGCAGATCAAATGACTCCCAGTGAGGGCTGATCCAGTCTTCCAGTTTTTCAGGAAAACGAAATCCTGTTTCCAAAACTTTGTTGTACATCTCTGAACCTTCCGTGGGCACCGGACTGTAAACATAAATAATGATCTCTGTCTTTGGGTTTATCGTTTTTATTTCCTTAATGAAAGCAATATCCTGTTCAATTTGTTTCATGACCTGTTCGGGCGTATCGCCGGGTGTGCCCAGCACGAATGAATATTCTGGTATGATATCAAACCTCGCCATCCGTGCCGCAAAGGTCCGGATCTGCGCAGCCGATTGAGTGCCTCCTTTGTCCATTTTCTTTAATATCTCATCATTACCCGTTTCAGCTCCAAAAAATATCATTCGGCATCCCGCCTCCCGCATTAGTGCCAGTGACTGATCGCTGTACTTATCGATAGTGTCAATTCTCCCTTCTCCCCACCAGATCATATTTTCATCTTTAATGAGATTGGCGAATTCGACGACTCTTTTTTCCGAAACAAAAAAGTTATTGTCATGAAATTCAATCGCGTTTCCGCCAAACTTTTCTTTTAGAAATTTGACATCTTTATAAATAAGCGACGCAGATTTTCCTTTCCATCTTGCATTGTATATGGGAACGACTGCGCAAAAAGAACAAGTGAATGGACAACCAAAACTTGAATGGTAGGCGATAGTCTTTGTGCCAAGGTAGGTTTTGCCAAGGTAACGCTGGACGGGATAAAAATTATTTAATTTTTCATAGGGAAGTGGAGGAAGTTCATCCTGGTTGTACAACTCATCCTTTTTTGTTCGTATTATATCATTGCCATTTTTATAGATCAAATTGTTGATCTGTTCATAAGGTTCATTATTTTCCAGGGCTTTCAAAAGACTGGGAAAACACCTTTCACCGGGACCATTTACTACGAAATCTACAAAGCCGGAGTTCAAGACCACCTTTGACTGATTCGAAGGAAAATATCCTCCCCAGATGATTTTTATTTTTGGAAACTGCTCGCGAATTTTCTTTGAGATAGGAATCGCTTGTTTTAGCTGGGGGCCGGGCATACAGGTAAGGCCAAAATAATTAAACACACCCTGTTGCAGGTAATGGAATATTTTTTCAGCGGGATCAGATTCCATATTGCCATCCACAAGCGCATAGTCAAATACCCCATCAATAGAAGCTGCTATCGAGAGTATTGAATTTGGAATTCGTGGTTTCGAATTTGCGCTACGCGGGTTAAATAACAAAACTTTGCTCATCAATAGAATTGTTGCCGGTTGTTTTAATCTTATCGTATTCTTTTACCAGTAAGTTGCTTGAAATCCGATACTTATAATACCATTAACTAATTTAATACGGTCTTTTAATAGATTCCTTATGAAAGCGAAGGTATGCAGAGATCTCCCGCACCATCAACAAAGCCTCTGCCAAAGTTACCGCCTGAGTTTTGTTCGAGAGTTGTTAAATCCGAACGGTGACTATCTCAATAAGTAGTTACCGGGCAGTCCTTTATGATAGCGCCACGTGGCATAGCAATTATGAATGTGAGCCAGTGTGGCCGGCTCCTTGGTGACCGCCTGGTTCGAAATGATTTTATAAAGCAATAGTTTATGAATGCCGTGATTAAACGATTCAATGAATTCCAGTTCAGCATAATTCGATACCGAATGCGGCAATGGCAGGCCGAAGACGTTTGAAATCGATTCACTGAAAAAAAAATTTTCTTTTGGCTTTAATTCCTGCATGTGATTTTTACCCAAAGTATAAACCGTTTTGTAAACCTCTGAATGTACTTGTGAAATGACGATCCTTGCCGTGTTTTCTACCTGTTTACAGGCTTTACCGTTATGCCGGAGAGAGCTGATATAATACTCGTCATTGACGGGCCCGTGGAGATCGGTGGGAAACAAATTATACAATCGGCCAGAACCAACTGTTATTAAAGAGATCGTCCGGGGGACGGCATAGGCGATCTGAACCTGCTTATAAAGATTATCATGGAGAAATATGTTTCCCTTTTTTCTATTGTAGAGAATGTTGTTCACACCGATAACGTACTGGTGAAGGAGAGAGAGAAAACGATGTTGACCCCGGATGCCCTCATAATGGTAAATCTCATTCGGCTCAATCGTTTGTTTTTTAATCAGCCTAAGAGAAAGGCTCGCAAGGGCATCTCTTTTCCCCAAAAAATCGTTTGGTTGAAGAGGCTGCTGGCTGAAGGCAATTTCAATCTTGGAAAACGGTTCTTTAAGGTCAGATGAGCGCAATGTAAAAATGAGTGGATTATAACCTGTAAATACATGTCCATTCGTAATATCTTTAATAACCCGCCCTTCTTTAACAAAGTAAGCATGAATAGGGTTTTGGAAGGTTTCTTTAGCTAAGCAGAGATACTCTTGTTGATAATGGAGACCGTTAAGTTTATTAAGCAATTTTTGAAGAAGTTGCATAATTTAAGTAGCTAAAAGATAAATGCCGGTATGAAATTTAAAAATAGGCTTTTTTCATTTTTAAGCTACTTGACTTTTTTATTCTTTCTATTGCCGGTTGCTTTTTTCACCTATAAACATCCGGCTTATAATTTTGATATGCTCGGATATATGGCGCTTGTAATCGGGATAAATACGCATGACCTAAAAGAAGTGCATGCAACTACCTACGAAAAGGCAAAGCAATGCATTCCTGCAGATGAATATAGAAGATTGACAGAAAGTCCTCCATTTCGAAAAAGAATGGCCAACGACCCGTTACAATTTGAAAGGATCCTGCCGATCTATTCGGTCAAACCACTTTATATTGGAATGTGCTGGTTATTTTATCAATGGGGTTTTTCACTGGTCGCCTCAACAGTCATACCTTCAATAATCTCTTATCTTTTGATCGGGGTGTTTCTTTTTTCCTGGCTGAAAAGATACTTACCACCTTTGACAGCATTTTTATCGGGTCTTTTGATCATGCATTCAATGTTTACGGTTGCTATTGCCGGACATTCCACTCCTGACTGTCTCTCGGCACTCTTTCTCATTGTTTCATTTTATTTTATACTGGAGAGGCGAAATGTCACATTAATGTTCCTTTTCTTTTTGTTATCTATTTTTACCCGGGCAGACAATGTGATCACTTGTTTTTTTATCATATCATTTCTAACATTCAGTAGAAAATGGAAAATGATAGACAGAAAGCAATTTTTCCTGATGACGGTGATCCTGGGAGTTGCTTACATCTGCGCCATTTTTCCTGTAACACGATTTGGATGGAGTATTTTTTATTACCCTCAATATGCAAAGCATATCGATTTTTCCAGGGATTTTGATCAGGCTATTACTTTGTCGTCTTATATAGCTCTTATGTATTCAAAGCTGGTTACGGCGATGGTATCTACCCAGTTCACCTTCTTTATGTTTCTTTGTTTGTTAATATTCGGCAACCCTTTTTCTTCATGGAAGAAGCTCACGTTTGACCAGTCGCTTCTGCTCTTGCTACTGGGTATCATATTTTTCCGTTTTTTGTTATTGCCTGACCTTTCTGACCGGTTCTATTTGGGATTTTACCTGGTATTTATCATCTTATTAGTTCGAAAACTGCAACCACAAATTTTATCATCCAATGTGTAGCCAAAGCCCTATATGAAAATCGCGTCGCCATATAAGGTAAGTATTATCATGCCTACTTATAACCGGGCAAACTATATCAGGGAAGCGATTGAAAGTGTTCGTAAGCAGACATACAGAAATTGGGAGCTGATCATTGTTGATGATGGTTCGGAGGATAATACAGAAGAAATAGTATCCCAACTACAAGACGAAAGAATAATATTTTACAAGGCCGGTCGTATAGCTATCAATGGAAAAATAAAAAATATCGGTATTGAAAAAGCAAGCGGTGAACTGATCGCCTTTATTGATTCAGATGATCTTTGGGCAGAGACAAAACTTGAAAAGCAGGTTGCCGTATTGCAGGAATATCCCGAAGCTGCATTTTCCCTGACCGGGGGATTCAATTTCAGGATTGTCGACCAGCCGATTGATTTCTTTTACAAGCAAAGGGAAGGCTTGCGCTATGGCGATATTTTTGCAGCTATTTTTAAGTCCGAAATTTCTACGACCATTCCTTCTTTAGTCCTTCGCCGGGAATGTTTGGCAGCAGGCGGGTTCGACGAAACAAGACCTTTTTCTGATATTGACTTTATCACAAAACTTGCCAGTCGGTCTAAAGCTGTAATTCTCTATGAACCCCTGCTTTATCGCCGCCTGCATGATACCAATGACAGCGGCGCTAATTGGGTAAAGGGCTATGAACAAGGAATTTCTTTGATAACATTGTATAAAAAAAAATTACCTGCTTCGGTTGTTCGTGAGGCCTTGTTTAAATTATATATAAATTTTGGGGAAGACTACTTATTACACAAGGAACGAAGAAGGGCCTTAAAGTACTTTTTTTATGCCTGGAAGAACAGACCTCTTAGTATAATTCCATTGAAGAAAACAGCAAAAGGAATTTTGCAGCCCCTGATAAGCGAAACGACAAATGATCGAAATAACCCTGCTAAAATTTCTGCAAAATCCTGGATAAAACATACGCCGCCTAAAAGAATACTTGCTATTCGTTTGCAGGCAATGGGTGATGTTACCCTCACCCTGCCTTATTTACAACACCTGCGCCATACGCTCCCTGCCACAACAAAACTTGATCTTTTAACAAGAAGGGAGTGTGAGGACATTCCAAGAAATATTTCTCTCTTTGACGAAGTGATTTCGGTCGGCGGGGGAAGAAACTTCAGAAAACAATTACTGTATACTTATTTGCTTTTGCCGAAACTTTTGATGCGACGTTACGACGTGGTAGTTGACCTGCAGAATAATGAGATCAGCGGGATTGTAAGAAAAAATATTCACCCTTCTGCATGGTCAATTTTTGACCGTTTTTCATCAAGACCGGCGGGTGAGAGAACAAGACTTACTATCGAAGCAGTGGGGCTTGGTAAGAATGAGATCAATTCCGATTTTCATTTTAAAGGTGACTTTGATTCAATTTCGCTGTTGAGGAAAAATGGATGGAATGGGATGAGTGAGCTGATCGTACTTAACCCGGCCGGTGCCTTTCCCACTCGAAACTGGCCATTGGAAAATTATGTTTCATTCGCCAACTCATGGTTGAAACAGTTTCCCGGAGTACAATTTTTAGTACTGGGAACCTCTCTTATTTCGTCAAGTGCAGGTTATCTGAAAGAGAAATTAGGTGATCGGACCATAAACATAATAGATCAGACAACTCCCTCCCAGGCATTTGCCCTTTTGCAGCATGTACGATTTGTTTTGTCTGAAGATTCAGGATTGATGCATATGGCCTGGGTCTCAGGAATCCCTACTCTTGTATTATTTGGTAGCACAAGAAGCGATTGGTCAAAACCACTGGGAAGGCATAGCTTTTTCCTGGACTCATCCGACCTTCCTTGTGGTAATTGCATGCAGGAGGTTTGCAAGTATGGGGACGTACATTGTTTAACAAGATATGACCCCGAAAAGGTATTTGCACATGCCATAGAACTGTTGAAAAATGTGGAACACATTAACTCCGCTCAAGAAGATTCATGATAGCAGTTACAGGTTTATTTATACCAAATCCGTTTATGGGTTTATATTCTGTGTGCTGATCGGTTAAAATTTTTAATGCCTTTGCTATCGCCGCATCTTTGTCTTTTACAATATGCCAATGTGTGATCTGCATGTTCATCGGCTTGCAAAAACTTATTACGTGCGCGCCTGCATATAAAGCTTCCAGGCACACGCAACCAAAGCCTTCATAAGAAGAAGAGTGTAAAAAGACTTTTGCCCGCTCCATTAGTTTAAGAACTTCATTGTATGGTAATTCACCCGTCATTTTTACATGGCTCTCCAATTCAAATTGGGTTATGAGTGATCGTAATTTCTCCGTCTCCGGTCCTTTGCCAACAAGTAATACTCGTATTCCCGGGATTTGGTTTTTTATTTCTGCAATGATCTCCAAAAAAATGTCATATTGTTTTAGGGGGATCAAAGACCCGACACCGATCAGATCGATATCTTTTTCAATGGTGCTTTTGTTGAAGAGTGTTTCGTCAACGCCGGGCGGAATTATGAACTGTGGTCTTATTCCATGGTTCTTATCGAATTCGTCTTGAATAAAGTCGGATAGGGCAACAAGCTCGTTTGACCGGGGCCGTAAAAGTTTTGGATATTTATTTGCCTTTTTTGCATCCTGTCCTAAGATCCAGCAAAAATGTTTGATACCGTGTTTATCAGCAAATTTTTTTCCGATGAATGCGCATTCGTTATACCAGAAGCTGATCAGACCAGCAATTTTGTTTTCTTTGTTTAGTTTCTTTAGAGTTGAATTGATTTTGTTTCGCAGCAATAATTTCTGCAGGCCACCTTTATTTTGGCCTCCAAAAGGGATCACTTTTATTTCAAACCATTTATATTCTTGTTGATGATATGGATATTGAAACGTCAATATCACAACATCAAGCGCCGGGTACATTTCTTTTAGGGCTCTTACAAATTGTTGTTGCATGGGGAGGCAGGTGGAATCAGCTTCAGATTCTGGAAAGCCCGGGGTAAGAATAACAACAGTCTTTTTATTGCTCATCGAGTGAAACGATTTTATTGCAATAGGACAGGCTTTGTTTATCGTGAGTGATCATGATGACCATCTTCCCTTTAGCCGTTAATTCTTTAAAATGTTTTAGCAGAGTGATCGATGACCCTTCATCCAGTTCATTGAAGGGTTCGTCCAGCAAGATGAGATCAGCATTTTTATAGACAGCCCTTGCCAGGGCCACACGCTGCTGCTGTCCACCACTTATATTTTTTCCATTCTCAGTTATTATTTTGTCAAGCCTTTCGGGGAATTGTTCCGTCATTCCATTTACCCCTGATATCTCCAGGGCCATGGCTAAATTAGCTTTATTATATTCTTCTTCTTCGAAGGTAATATTGCGAAGTGCGGTGTCATGGATAAAAAACGACTGCTGCCTGACGTAGGAAATGGATGGCCAGTATTTTTTAATGTCTGGCGGGGCAACGTTCACTCCGTTGATAAAAATTTCACCGTTGGTCGGGGAAAGAAACCCAAGTAATAAATTCAGGATAGTTGTTTTCCCTTTACCGGATTCACCCGTTATGCCCAGGAAATCTCCTTTTTCCACGAAAAGACAAAAATTTTTAAGTACCTGCAGATCGTTGTATCGAAAACCAATGTTCTTCAGTTGAATTGAATGAATGGCTACTTGCGGGACTTCCGCGATACTTGTTTCTGTTGCTTTCTTCTCGATAAGATCAGTGATCGAATATTCGTACGCTCTTATTTGTCCTGCGACATTTATCAGCTTGACAATGCCGGGTATTATTTTGTAGGCTGCTGCCATAAATGCGCCCACAGTGATCAAAGCGGCACTGTCGCCATTTCCGGACCATTTTGCAATGGCGATCAAAATAAACAGGCCAAGTACGGCAAATATTTCAATAATTCTATTGGGCATGCTTTGCAGGGCAAGAGAGTCAAATAAATACCTGCTGAATATGCGTCGATCCTTTAAAAACCGGTTCAAAAAAAACGCGTTGCGATTGTAAACATTCGCTTCGACATAACCCTTCAGCGCGTCCAGTAAGTGTTGAAATGACCTCTCATTCGTTGTTCGTATTTGTATTTTAGCATGGGTCAGTCGTTTTTTAATGGCATAGAATACGAGGATGACGGGAGGCAGTAACATCAATAGCAGGAATAGAAACAGTTTTGCATTGAATAAAAGGATAGCTACCACGGTGAAAATAATGAGAAATGACTGGGTAAGGATCTGTTGAATCCCTGAAAGTATGAACTGGCAGAATTCGAAAGGCTGCAAAGAAATTTTGCGTATTTGCACAGAAGAATCTATGTTAACGAAGTCATTAAATCCACCTTGTTGATAATTTGACAGGTTGATCCCCGAGATCCGTACAGCCACGCCCGCGATAAAAGTATACTGCGCCTTCGTGATGAAAAATGCCGCAATATTCTTTATTCCAAAAAGAACGAAGAAGACAGCAATAAAAGAAACGGATTGCCGGTTAGCGAGCCAATCCGGCAAGAAAGATAAATTATCCTGTCCCGGCTGAATATAGAATTTAATGATCCATAAGAGCAAGGCCAGCGAAAGTATATCAACCACGCTGATCACGATATCAAGCACACTGAGAACAATGAACCTTTTCTTTTCTTCTTTTTCAAGAACTGTCCAGGTATGTTTTAAAATATGCTTCACTTGTTTCCTTTACCTCTTGGCAGATAAAAAAATAACGGAAAGAACAAAAAGATAAAAAGTGAATATTGTGTTTCAAAAACGGATTCGCTAAAGCTATAAACTAAAAGCAGAATGGTCATAAAACTGAGCTCTGCGTTTTTTCTTTCCCGGGCCATTTTCACCAACGACCAACAAATTAATAGAAAAAGTAAACTCCCGATCACACCTGTTTCGAGCAGGGATTCCAGGAGTTGATCGTGCGTATTGTAACCGATAAAGCCTTTGTCACCTCTCGCCACCGTGCCGATATACATGTTCTTGGAAATATATTTTTGGTTTAACAAGTTTTGTGCATCACCGGGGCTTACACCAAGAAGCCACGCTTTTTTTTCGTTTAAAATACCAGGCACAAACTCCCATTGGAGAAGCCTGAACTGAAGCCCATTGAAATAATCGCCCTGGTTGAATCTTTCTCTTTGGATAAAGCGGAAATCCGTTTGTATTATTTCTTTGAAACGGTTACTTATGCGGTTTTGTGTAGAAAAAACAAATAAAGAGAAAACAGCGAGACTGATGATCGAAATGACTATAAATTTTGCGTCGATAGATTTAAATAAGAACGATCTGATCATTGTATAAAGAAAATACAGCAGAAAAAAAGCGATCACAAGCTTTGATGAAAGGAGAAACAGAAATACCAGGAAAAAGGCGATTAAGAAAAGGTCAAAATATTTATTAAAAACAATCTCTTTTTTTGTCAGCGTTTCAAATAAATGAAGAAGGGACAGGAAGACCAGTATGGAGAATTGAACAGCATGACCTGAATAAATTGAAACCAGCGGGTGATAAAGTAGTACCGACGAATCATGGGTGGCAGCGTAGCGTCTGAGTGCGTAGAACAGCGCATAGGAACAGGCGAAGAAAAGGATAAGACAATACCATTTTAAGAGGGTTCGACGTGTAGTTTCATTAATAAAATCGCAGCAGCAAAGTGACAGGGGGACTATGATAAGCGCCGACTTTAAACGGATATTCTTCCATCCCTGCTCCAGGTCGGTGGTATATAGTAAGGAGAGAAACTGCATGAGCAAAAGCAATCCACAAAAAATCACAAGGGGATTTATAAGGTTTTGGTTGAAGAATCGTTTTTGTTCGATCCTGTTTTTTACCATACCTCCGACAAGGATCGTGGCTATAGAGATGCTACTGATCGCCCGGAATGCAAATATCAGGCTCACAAAAAAAGCCAGGTAGAACACAAACAAAAGATCATTAAGTATCCGAGTATAATTATTTTGAGGCATGTGAGGATGCTCTTTTTTTCAATCGCTCCAACACGGAATGTGCTACGGTAAAAATGAATGCAATAAAGAGGCAGAAAAGAATTCCCAATAAGATCATCACCCTCAAACTAATGCTTACGGGTGTATTCAGGGGAACAAAACTTTGCAAGACCTGTATACCGCTGCTGCTAAATTGCAATTCTTCGCGGTAACTGAGGAGTTTTTCGTTCATGTCGATAAATTCTTTATTTATTCCGGGTATATCAAGCATGAACGAACCAGGATTTTGTTTTCCGGAAGTAATCACGTTTTCGATACTTTTTTTCACTGAATCCAGTTTTTGAATTTCAGCCGTTACCTTATCAATCAGAGTCTCAACATCTTTTTTTCTTAACGATAATCTTTGTTTTACATATTCCGTATTATTGAGCCCGTATACGAGCGCCTTTTGTAATCCAGGTAACACAGCGTTGTCCTTTACCCTCGCCTCGATGTAAAATCCATTTGGATTACTGGCGGAGTAGTTTTTTAATATTTCGGAACCTTCAATACTTACTGCGTTGTGAAGCATATTCTCATCGCAATTAAAGGATTGCGCAAGAGCAGGATATTCTTTCCTTTTCAAGAGCTCGTTCCAATAATTAATAATCTCTATTTCCTCCAGGTTGGTGAGAAATGAAGAATGCAGAATAAGTCTCGATTTGTACATCTTCGCGGAGGTATAGTACTGGAAACAGCCTAACGCAATGCCGGCCACTATGGCAATGATAAACGTTATGCGATATCTCCGGAAAAAAAGAAAGGCTCTTTCTGCTATATTAATGAGATCGATATCGTCAGAAGCTATATGTTGCGCTTTTCCGTTTCTCATCTGTTTTAGCGAATAATTTGATGCTCAACTCCTATCGGCTTATAAGTATCTTTAGTTGCTTTATAATTTAAATACTACAGGCAACCTTTCTGTTTAATTTGCAGTTGGTTAGTTGGTGCCATAGGTAATTTAATAAGGTCTATGAAGGTAAACAAATACTTTCCTTTCGCTTTTACATATTTTTTCGTCAACTCGGTAGCATTACCTTTCGGAGTGACCTACACGACACTGCTGGCTCCTTTTTTTTACGTCTGGATTTTAGTTACACGAAAAAAAGAGGTCGTTTTCCCTTTTGTTATAATTCTTGCACCATTTATAGTTGTACAGGTTTTGTATGTTGATGTGGTAAGAAAAGTTTATTTCTATTCTTTGGTAAATGTGATTTTTGTATACATTTTTTGCCAGGCTGTTTATACTTTCTTAAATGTTTGTGTTGATGTCGAAAAGATATTCAGAAAACTGCTCATCATCAATTTTATCCTCTGCCTGGTATCCATTCCTTTGTACTTTACTTCCTGGAATGATCTTGTCTGGATACAGCAAGAATTGACAGAAGGAGTAAAAGACTTTCGCCGGCTCAAACTGTTTACTTACGAAGCTTCCTATTATGCAACTCTTTTTGTGCCGTTGTTCTGTTTTTACTTTCTTCAATATCTTTTTAGAAAAAATGAAATAAAAGGATGGATTCTTTTGCCCATGATCTTCCTGCCATTTGCTTTATCTTTTTCGTTCGGAGTAATGGCGGCTCTTTTGCTGTCAGGCCTCCTCACATTTATTTTTTATTTCCGGTCCTTGATAAGGAAACGAAGGGTTTTTAATGGCCTTATTTTTTTTACTGGTGCTTCTGTTATCCTTGGGGGCATCCTCTATTTCTTTGTCCGAAATAGTTTTTTTGTTTTGAGGCTGGTCAATATTTTTTCCGGCAAAGACAGTTCAGGAAAAGGAAGAACATCCGATGCCTTTTTCTTAGCGAACAAATTGCTTGAAAAGAAAGATGAATATTGGGGAGTAGGCTTTGGTCAGATAAAGATCATTGGATCAGATGTGATCCGTCACTACTACATGTACGGTGAAAACTTCGTGGCTACTATTCCCAATGCCGTAGCTGAAACATATACGATCCTTGGATGGATAGGGGTGGTTCTTCGAATGCTCGTAGAAACCTTCTTTTTCTTCCGGACCCGGGTTTGGACAAACTACTTCAGGCTTTGGCTTTTCTTATTCATATTCATATTTCAGTTTGCGGGGAGCTTTATAACCAACGTTGCGGAATACGTTATTTGGATCCTGGCATTTACGAACGTGTTTGATCAATTTGATGTAAAAAAAGAGAAAGTGATCCCTATACGGCCTTCGCTACCGGCGATTGGATGATGAGTTTTCGCTTGCCACACAAACTGAGCATCAGATTTTCGTATTCATCAATGATCTTTTCCTGGTTGTAGATCGTCCTTATTTTTTCCATGTTTATTTTTTCCCATTGATTGAGCGTTGACAGGTCTTTGGGGGTATTGATGATCCGTGTAACATCAATTTCGCTGGGAAAATAATCTGTTTCATTTTGTAAGACTGCCTTGTTGAATTGATTGGCATGTGCGGCTATTCGACATCCGCAGGCCATAGCTTCCAGCAGGGACGGATTTGTTCCGCCGACCGAATGTCCATGAAAATAGAGTGAACAATAATACCTGAGATTGTCCAGCTCGGCCTGGTCGTAGATGGCGTCGGAAAATTTTAAGGCTGCATTTTTATAATTAGCAGTAATATATCGTCCGAATTTGTTTGTAATGTTACCAATGATGAGTAAGGGATCGGGATGATTTGATGCAAGATATCCTTTGATGATCATTTCAATATTATTTTCAGGCTCCATCCGCGAGATCATCAGAAAATATTGATGGGGCTGAAGGGTATATTTTTTAAGGACAGAAACGTCCGGCCTGGAAAAAATATCTGCACCATAAGGAATGTATATGGGCTTCTTTCCGTATGTATTTAAAAGATATTCCTGCATATCTGGGGAATCGGCGATCATAGTATGCGCATTTCTTGCGGCCAGCGATTCGCCCCATTTCAAAAAGCGCTGGGTGAATTTATTGTATTTGCTTCGCTTCCATTCCAACCCATCCATGTTGACGATATTAATGGCTTTCTGAGGCCATAACCAGTGCCAAAGGGAATCGCTGGTATACCCAAGATGCAAGAGCACATCAAAATCTCTTTTCCTTGCATCACGTATACAATTCAGATCATAAATAAATTGACCCGCCGTGCCTATTTTATTTTCCAGGTCCCGGCAATGGATGATCTGTACACTTTTCCATTCCTTTTCTTTATAAGGATGCAAGCTTGAGTTGTAGACAAATACTTCGTGACCTCTTTCATGCAGACCGATCGAAAGATGCTCTGCAAATTGCTCAAATCCACCGTACGCATTGGGGATCCCCCTTGTTCCAAGTATTCCAATTTTCATTTAAATCACATTTTTACCGCGGAAAGAACGCTTTGCATAATTCCCTCTGCTGTCCTTCTCCATGTAAATTGCCGCGACCATTCCAGTCCCTCTCTTTTTTTCTCCTCGTAAAGAGTCTCGTTTTTTAAAAGACTGTTTATTTTTTCTGCAATATTTTTTGGATTACCTGGATCTACAAATAAAGCTGCGTGGTTACATACCTCTGGCATCGAGGTGGTGTCCGAAACTATTACCGGTACACCCGAGGCCATAGCCTCTAAAGGTGGTAAGCCAAAACCTTCTGCAAAAGATGGAAAACAAAAAGCTTTCGCCATGGCATATATGGCGGCCAGTTCATCGTCGGTGACGAACCCTGTAAATACTATTCTTCCTCTTATTTCTTTTTCGGACAGAAGCTCATTTATTCCCGGTGTTTTCCAATTTTCCTTTCCGACGATTACGAGCGGAATATTTTTGTCATCCAGGAACCGTAATGATCGTATCAGTCCCCGGATATTTTTTCTTGCATTCAGGCGCCCCGCAAAAAGTAAATAAATCTCCGGTAATTTATACTTCTCCCTTACGGAGCGTAAAAATGTTGGGTCATGCTGGTACCAGGGTTTGAAAATATTTGTTACCCCCGAAGGTGCCAGGTCGATCGGCTGATGTGGTTTGGTGTATTGAAACCGGATGAGCTCTTTTTTGACAAACTCGGTGGTTGTAATAATTCTGTCCGCTGAAGAAGTGATCCACTTGAGGGGTTTAAAATAAAGCCTTTCCTTCCACGTAAAAAATTGGGGGTAGTCTTTGAATAAAATATCGTGAATAAAAACAATCGACTTGAAGGTGCCTTTCTTCATAAAGAAGGTCTGAAATAAAACGGCATCCAGTTGTAAACGCATTGCATAGCCAGGAAGAATGAACAGGTTCGATATCATATTGAACTTAGCCCAGATATAATGAATTTTTACCTTGTTGTTTTCAAAGGGAAGCGTAAAGTCTTTATTTCTTTTATCGAGAAAAATATGCCATTCAATCTCGGGGTGCAAAGCAAACAATTCAGGCAGGATATTTTGAATGAACAGCTTTCCACTAATGTGCCCGGTAAATAGCCATTTCGCATCGATGCCGATTTTCATGTTGTGTTTTTCCATTATCAGAACGGGGGAGGGCTTTGAAAAGATGCCTGTCAAGTCAAAATTCCGGTGACAATCAGATATTTTCGCATTTATTTTGTACCAAACCTGAAAATAGACTAAATCTTCACACTATGCATTATCTAATCACCGGCGGGGCTGGCTTTATTGGTAGTAATCTTATACGTCATTTATTTGCTGCGAAGGAAGATGCTTTTATCACCTGCCTGGATGATTTCGATCCGTTTTATTCCGAGGAGATCAAGCAACTGAATATCTCCGGATTTAAGAACAATCCCAACTTTCGTCTATTGAACGACGACCTTTCAGAAATTTCCGCGAAAGAACTTGCTGAAAAGATCGGATCCCCGGTTGACGTGATCGTTCACCTGGCAGCAAAAGCAGGGGTGAGGCCAAGTATTTTAAACCCTCTTTCCTACCAGCAGGCGAATGTAATCGGGTTGCAAAATCTTCTCGATTTCGCAAAAGAAACAAAATGCAAACAATTTGTTTTTGCCTCCAGCAGCAGCGTATATGGTATCAATGATCATTTTCCGTGGAAAGAGGATGAACAACTACTGCCAATTAGCCCCTATGCTATGACCAAACTTGCCGGTGAAATGCTCGGTCATGTTTATAGCAGATTATTTGATATCCGTTTCATTGCTCTGCGTTTTTTTACCGTCTATGGACCCGGGCAGCGACCTGATCTTGCCATCCACAAGTTCACAAAGGCGGTCCTTGGCAACAGGCCTATTGGGATGTACGGAGATGGGACGAGCAGCAGAGACTATACTTATGTTGACGATACTGTCCAGGGAATCGTTGGAGCCGTAAAATATGATAAAACCAACTTTGAGGTCATCAACCTGGGGAACAATTATTCCGTTTCGTTAAAAGAATTAATAAGTTCAATTGAAAAAGTTACCGGTAAAAAAGCGATCATCGAGCAACTTCCGGAGCAACCGGGAGATGTTCCGAAGACCTTTGCTGATATTGCAAAAGCAAAAGAATTACTGGGTTATGAACCTGCCACCAAATTGAATGAAGGGTTGGAAAAATTTTATAAATGGTTCTCTGAGAACAAAGGGCTCTTACTCAAAGATTGACTTATCGACACTAATTATTTCGTGTTTTAGTTACACCGTAATCTCCAACGAAGGTTTCGCTTCCTGTTTCGACAGGTACACCTTTCTTACCGTGTATGTTTTTTTATTCTGGGATTCAAAGTAAGTACGAACACTTATTTCAGCAAGAATACCGATCGTGATAAGCTGGATACCACCGAGTAGGAATATCAAACCAAGAATCAGTAAAGGTTTACCCCAAATATCGTGACCCATTATTTTTAGAACCAGCAGGTACAAATTAATGACGATGCCAATCCCAAGGCTGATGAAACCAATTGTTCCAAACAAATGCATTGGCTTCTGAATATAGCGTCGGAAAAAGAGCATTAAAACAAGGTCAGATAAAACCCGAAAGGTGCGACCGATGCCATACTTACTTTTACCGAATTTGCGCGGATGGTGTTTTACATCCACCTGTGTGATCCTGGCACCCTGCATTTTTGCGATCACAGGAATGAAACGGTGCAACTCACCATATAAGTTTAGCTCTTCCGCGATCTCACGACGAAAAACTTTTAATGTGCATCCGTAGTCTTTGATATATACGCCAGTCATTCGGCGGATAAGTGAGTTTGCAATTTTGCTGGGGATCTTCCGGAGAAACATGCCGTCCTTCCTGTTTTTTCTGTTTCCTGCCACTACATCCCAGTCCTCGCGTTTCAACAGGTCAAGCATGCCGGGAATATCGGAAGGGTCGTTTTGAAGATCTCCATCGAGTAGTGCGATATATCTTCCCGAAGAGTAGTCGATCCCTGCTGTCATGGCTGTACTTTGCCCATAATTTTTTCTCAATTCAACGAGGACCGTTCTTTCGTCGGCGTTATTCAGTATTTGTTGTTTGGTTTTGTCGGTTGAGCCATCATCTACGAGGATCACTTCATAGTCAATTCCAGTTAAGGCTGAACGAATAGTTTGCAGGAGAGGTGTGATATTTTCCTCTTCATTTTTTACAGTTACGACAATGGATAATTCTTTCATGACAATCTGTGTCAAAGATAACATAGGATTTTAGATCTCGAACTTCGCCTGGCACATCACTATTTGCAGATTATGGTTGATTTCTATAAAAAAAGGCCCGTAGAACGGGCCCCAGTGAGTACACGGCGCTGTTTTTTAAAAAATACCTGCTAATTCGAGGCTTTTCTTTTTCAGCTTTAGAATCTCAATATCTTCGATTATCGCGTCGGGCGAAAGAATAAGGGAAACATTATTTTCTTTCCACCAATCATTATTTTTCAGATTCTCAAAAGCAATGACACCCACAAGATATTTCCTGTCCTGCTCTGCGTGCCATTCTTCGATCCATTCAAATTGGTCCCTTGGAATAATATCCCAGTCGTCAAAACTCACATACACTTTGAGAAAGATACTATCATCCAGCTGGTTCGGTGTGTGATGGTATAATTTCTTGTATTCATATTTGTATTGGTAGCGCAGTGCGGATATATCGCTTAAGACCGCTGAAGCCGTTGCAAAACTTCCCGCACCTTTTCCATAAAAAAATTGTTGGTCGGCGAAGCCACTTTCGATCACTACGCCGTTGTATTCGTTCTTTACAAAGGCAAGGTGATCCTCATGCTTTACAAATTGAGGCAGGACAAATGCAGCTACTCTTCCGTTTTCCAGCTTTTTTGCCTGTGCTACTAATTTGATCTCGTAGTTTTTTTCCTTAGCTACGATCGCATCACTCAACTGAATATTCTGAATTCCATTGAACAGGATGTTCTGAGTAGTTTCGACAATGCCATACGCATGCGCCAGCAAAAGAGCCCATTTGTTTACTGCATCATAACCTTCAATATCCAGGGCCGGGTTGCTTTCAGCGAAACCTAATTGTTGCGCCTGCAGCAGGGCTTGTTTGAATTCGAGTTTGTCTTCAAACATTTTAGTGAGAATGTAATTGGTGGAGCCATTTACGATCCCTTTGATCGAGTGCAGAAGATCGTTGTCATAATATTCTTCCAGGTTACGAATGACAGGAATAGAAGCACAGGCAGCCGCTTCATATAAGAATGACCGCTCAGTTTCCCGCTGTAATTGCAAAATTTTGTGCAAATGCTCAGCGATCATTTTTTTGCTCGAACTTACTACGTCTTTATTATTTCGCAGTGCCTTTGTAATAATGCGAAAGGCGGCATCGGCATCATCGATCACTTCAACGATAACATTGATCGTCGGATCATTCAGCAATAGATCTTTATTCGTCGTGAATAATTCAGCCGGTGCATTTCTCTTTTTCTCCGGATGCTTAATGCAAATTTTTTTAATTGTTGCCTGCAGGGAAGGAGTTTGCTGAAGTATTTTATACAACCCTTCTCCTACTGTCCCAAAACCGAAAAGACCGATGACCAGTTTTTTATGTGCTTCCATTTTTCGTGATTTTAAAAATTACAGTGCAATTTCAACTATAAGCGAAAAGAAATTATCACCTAACAACTGTTTTTAAGATTTATTTATATATAAATAAAAAGCTCACCCGGTAAACCAGATGAGCTTTAAATATTTCAATTCGGATTTTAAGCTTTGATCTGACTTATCTGTCCCGGCATACCGGGTGGAATTGGCACCTTGTCCCGTTTAACGGAACAGGTTGTCAAGGCTTCGTCGGGCCACATCCCTCAGCCTTTCTTGATAAGTAACAAAGAACTGGCGCAAAGATAACGGTTTGCCTATTTATGAACTGCTATTTAGGAAAATTCGCTAAATGAATAAATGATCAGTAAGTCGGAACATTCGCGATCCCTGTATTTAAACCAGCGAAATCATTTGGATCCGGGAAACCCGTAAAAAAAGAAGAGCCCCGAATAATCGGGGCCCATCACGTCCCTAGTCCCTGTAAGAAAAGAGTTCTAAAGATTTATTGTTGATTCGAAGCTGTTGTCTGCTCGATCTTAGTTCCTGTGAAAACCCAGGGTTCTGGTTTCTTTACCACTTTTGCCTTTGTTTTTGTCTTGCTACCCTTTGTTTTTGTTACGCTTGTTTTTGCCTGGTCATTCATCTTTGATTCGTCTTTTGCTGTCATCGATTGATCTTCTGTAGAAGCTGTTGCATTGGTGAAAACAGATTTCGGATCCTGGTCATTGTATTCGCGGCCCAGCATTATGGAAATTGTCTTTGTGTCTTTGTCATAGATCAGTGTTCCTTCTGGAACATCGGTGCCGCTTTCAGTTTTTTGAGCAGGGATTTTATAGGTTGCAGGTGATTGCCTTAGAACAGCCTTTACTTTTCCCTGTGGCAATCCGTCTACCCATGCAAAGCCCTTATTCTGATCATCAAGTGTAACTGTAATTTTTTGATCCGCATTGGCAGTTGACTGATACTGGCCAATTACCGGGAAAATTTGTTCCGTGGTTATGGGGTTAGGCATCGGAACGAGCGTATATTTTGAAAGTATGGAATCAACGGTTGGGTTGCCATACTTCTTTTGCTCCATTGTCGTTGTCGGCTGTGATTGTGTTGTAGTTGGTTGTGATTGAGCCGGCTGCTGCAATTCCTGCGCCTGCTTGGTTGTATCTTGCAGCATCTGCTTGGTTGTATCTTGCTGCATCGGCTTTGTGGAATCCTGTTGGGCATTTATAGACAGGGTCAGCAAAAAACTCGCTATCCCGGCTAAAAAGAAGGTCTTTTTCATACTCTATTGCTTATATGTTGTGATTAAATTGGTACTGCGCAACTGTTTCGAAATACTGTGCCAAAAATCTTTTTTGGAAAAAAAATATTTCAATTCTTTTCCCATATCAATTTTTTCTTTGATACCTCCATCGAGATCGAGATTGTGAATCCGGGCACTATTTGTTATCTGGCACCGCGCCATCTTTTATTCCACACACCGGATTCCTGTATCTTTGCAGCTTCCCAAATTCAATATGGCAAGAGAAGAAAATAACGGTACAATTGATGTGGCCGCCGAGGATCTGATTGAAGTATCCGGAGCGAGAGTACATAATTTGAAAAACATTGACATCAATATTCCAAAGAATAAACTTGTAGTTATTACAGGGATCAGCGGTAGCGGAAAGTCTTCGTTGGCTTTTGACACAATTTATGCGGAGGGGCAGCGGCGATATATGGAAACATTCGGCGCTTATGCCAGACAATTCGTAGGTGAAATGGAGCGACCCGACGTAGATAAGATCACCGGTCTTTCACCTGTCATCTCTATTGAACAAAAGACGACAAATAAGAACCCTCGTTCGACTGTTGGTACTGTTACCGAGGTATACGATTTTCTGCGCTTGCTTTTTGCCAGGGTGGGTGAGGCCTTTAGTTACAATACAGGCAAAAAAATGGTGAAATGGAGTGAAGAGGAAATCATAGAAAACATTTTCAGAAAATTCAAAGACAAAAAAATAAGTCTTCTTGCACCCTTGGTGCGCGGCCGTAAAGGACACTACCGAGAGTTATTTGAGGATGTCAGAAAGAAAGGTTTTTTAAAAGTACGGGTGGATGGTGAGATCAGGGACCTTACCCCCAAAATGCAGGTAGATCGTTATAAAATTCACGATATAGAGCTGGTTGTTGACAGGTTGCAGGTAACGCATGATCTGAGGTCACGGCTGAGCCAAAGTGTACAACAAACTTTAAAGCTTGGAAAAGACCTGATGTTTTTGGAGATCGGCGATGATTCAAAGATCATTCAGTACAGCAAGCAATTGATGTGCGAGGATACGGGCATTAGTTATGAGGAACCTTCTCCAAATTCTTTTTCATTTAACTCTCCCTATGGTGCCTGCCCGGTATGTAAAGGTCTGGGCACAATGTTTCATGTAAAGATGGAAGCAGTTGTTCCTGACTGGAATCTCAGCATTACGGAAGGAGGCATCGCTCCATTGGGCGAAGAAAGAGAAGCCCATATATTCCGACAAGTGCAGGAGATCGCTAAGAAGTGCAAAATTTCTTTACAGAAACCTTTGAAGGACCTGCCAAAAAGATCCCTCAACGTTTTGCTGTACGGTAATGAGGAGGGAAACGAGGCCGAGATCGATTTTGAGAATATACAATTTGACCCCCAGGCTCCTTTTGAAGGGATCGTGAATATGCTCAGGCGTTGGTTCAACAATGGATATAGTGAGGGACTACGGGAATGGGCAGAGGGCTATATGGAATTAAAACCCTGCGAAAGTTGCGGTGGTGCAAGACTGAAGAAGGAAAGTCTATGGTTTAAAATAGTGGGGAGAAATATTTCTGAGCTCAGCAATATGAATCTGGATAACCTTGCTGCCTGGTTTGATGGAATTGAACTAAGAATATCAGACAAACAGAAAACAATTGCCAAGGACATATTGAAGGAAATAAGAGAGAGGCTTCAGTTCTTGTTGGATGTGGGACTTTCTTATCTTTCTTTGAATCGTCCGTCCAAGACGCTCAGCGGTGGGGAGTCGCAGCGAATCCGGTTAGCCACTCAAATTGGTTCGCAGCTACAGGGCATCACTTACATTTTGGACGAACCATCCATCGGGTTGCATCAACGCGATAATCATCGGTTGATAGAGGCATTGAAAAATTTAAGAGATATAGGCAACAGCGTGTTAGTAGTTGAACATGATAAAGACATTATGTTATCGGCCGATCATTTAATTGATATAGGGCCCAGGGCGGGTTACCATGGAGGAAAAGTTGTAGCGCAGGGTTTTCCATCAGCACTATTAAAACTGGATACGCTTACATCAAGTTATTTGAATGGAAACAAGAAAATTGCGACACCGAAAGAACGAAGAAAAGGAAATGGAAAATTTATTGAATTAAAAGGAGTAAAAGGAAACAATCTGCAGAATATAGACGTGAAATTCCCTCTTGGAAAATTTATTGTTGTGACCGGGGTCAGTGGAAGTGGCAAATCGACCCTGATCAATGAAACTCTTTATCCGCTTCTTGCAAAGCATGCTTATGGTTCAAGGTTAACGCCCTTGGAATATAAAAGTGTTAAGGGACTTGATAATATTGATAAGGTGATTGAAATTGACCAGTCACCAATTGGTCGTACTCCCCGGAGTAATCCCGCTACTTACTGCGGGTTTTTTACCGACATCCGAACCTTGTTTGCTTCGGTTCCTGAGGCAAAGATCCGGGGATATAATGCCGGTCGTTTTTCATTCAACGTGAAAAGCGGACGGTGTGACGTTTGTGAGGGCGGGGGCATGCGGGTGATTGAAATGAATTTCCTTCCGGATGTTTATGTTCATTGTGAAAAATGTAATGGAAAACGATATAACCGGGAAACACTCGAGATAAGGTATAAAGGAAAATCAATCGCGGACGTGTTGGAAATGACAGTGGAAGAGGCGGTGGACTTCTTTCAGCAAGTACCCTATATCTATCGAAAAATAAAGGTGCTTGATGAAGTGGGGCTGAGCTACATCACACTGGGACAATCTGCGGTTACCTTAAGTGGCGGCGAAGCGCAACGGGTGAAATTATCCACCGAATTGTCAAAGAGAGATACCGGTAAAACCTTTTATATCCTGGATGAACCAACCACCGGTCTCCATTTTGAAGACATACAACATTTGCTGGATGTTTTAAATAAGCTGGTCGACCGGGGCAATACAGTGCTGGTCATTGAACATAATATGGATGTCATAAAAGTAGCTGACCATATTATTGACCTTGGACCGGAGGGAGGTGATGGTGGAGGAAAAGTGTTATTTGAGGGCCAACCCGAAGCAATGATCAATAAGAAGGAAAGCTATACAGCTCAATTTCTGAAGCGTGAACTTTATCCCGACTAAAGACAGAAATAAAGAAACCCCGCAAAAACGGGGTTTAATTTTTTTTAATGCTTTCAATGTGTCACACTCCAAGAACACCATATGACAATCCCATTGCGGACAGTACTATTTGCCGCATGATGAAATAAATTACAACATAGACAACTATTAAAGTAACGATTGAAACAATAAAATATCCGGCGACCTTATCCGTTGGAGTTTTTTTCAATTTGGGAATCCCTATATACAAAAGATAAAAACCATACAAGCCGCCTATTGCTCCTACGATAGCGAGGGGAGGATAAATGGCAAGGAGGGCACCTATCCAGGCCGGAGTATAGGAATACGCAACGAGTTGAACAGAGCGGCCCATATTTTTTTCCGAAGCAAAGCTTGGAGCCAATGCATCAATGACAAATGCGCTGATAAACACACCTGCAATCGCCCCAATTAATACATTCAGGGCGTAATAGATCCCCCAGTTAGTGGTGTGAATCCTGTATCCAAAGCCCACATTAAATCCAATTAAACCGTAGCCTATGAAAGCCGCTACTGCCGCTGCACCTGCAAGTAAAAGAACATAACCCATGATGATCTGGCCCGTATTGGGTTGTTCCAGGGCAATTACATCCCACTCTTTATTGGGGGACGTAATAATGTTTTTTGCACGTTCGATTGCGTTCATAATAGTTAGTTTTAATGATACTAAATGTAAGAAAATGGGATGAGATTTACCAAACCCAGTTTGAGCAGTGCCGTTGATAAGTGCAGAATTGTACGGGAAGGAATTTACCCGTAAAGGCGGCGGGGAGTGATTGCGAAAAATCTTTTTGAAATTTTCCAGAGCCAACTGAAAGGTTTCATACGGATACCAGATTTTACCAATTTCCCCGCCAGTACGGGATTCTTAGTTATGGAAAAGAAAGAACTACATTTTTAACGTGTTCCGGTAAGATTGGCAGAGAGTGTTTAATAAAATACTACTAGACTATGAGGGTACCAATAGAGAACGGATTAGGTTTGTCAACCAGGTATTAGATTCTATTAAGCTCCCCGCCTTTACCGGAACAGCGTTTGAAAGAACTTTTTATCTGAACACAATTTTCCCTGTGGTCAGGTATTCATCTTCAGCAAATACATGGTACATATATGATCCCTTCTTTAACTCAGCGATCGTTCTTTTTTCACCTGGTTTCATCTTATAGTTCAGTACCATGTTGCCATTTATGTCAAAAACCATGAATTCAATTTCTTTTTCAATACCGGATTTTGCAATGACGTGCATCTCTTTCTTCACAATGTCAGGATACACTCTTACTACATTCTGATTTCTAAAGGATTTTTCTTTTTTCGCCGGTTTCTTATCATCTTCAAAAGTTTTTTTGCTGATAAAGATCTCCTTGGCATTGCCAGTGGCCTGCAGTTCTGCGCCTGATAAGCAAATAACAGCGGTTGATAAAATGATCTTTGTTGGTAATAATTTGGGCATTATTTGCCTGCGTTTCATAAAGGGTACGTTTTTTATTTTTAGAAAACTCTTAATAATAAAGCGGACATCTTAATTGCCGTTCAGCACCGCTCATCTCTCTCAGCCTCCAACCCAGCCTGAGTATTGTCGAGAAATAAGCGTCATTTTGTTTTGGATCACCTCTTTTTTCACCAACAATGGCGCTTGGCCTAGTTGTAGCCCATTGAAAAGTTCCCCTGTAATTGAGTTGTCTTGCTAACGCAGCATTGGCAGGTGAAAGATTTTGGTCGAAATAGATAGGGTCGATATAATTTGTACTTACATCATCGACATAATCGGTAAATAGTTTTCTGTGCAGCACTTCAATTCCAACAAACATGTTTTCTTTTAAATAGTACTTAAATCCGAAACCCATAGGAATTTCCATTTGGGTAAGTTTGTACGCTTTCCTGTCAGGATATTGCGGAAAGCCCTGTCCTTCGGTGTGTAGCGGCTGTAATGCTACCCAGTTACCGCTGTTATCCTGCGTTTTTGGATTGAAACGGTAGACGCCCACACCAATTACACCGTACGGGCGAAACTTACCTTTCAGCTCTTCATACTGTTCAAGAAAAACACTCGGGTAGAATTCCACAGCCCCGTATCCTTCTAAAAGGTTAGTCTTGAAATTAAGATTACGCTGCAGACGAAATACTTCATCGCCTCCCTTGTTAGGCGCCTGTTTATCGTCGCCTTCCAATACACCGCTATTGATTGCAACACGGAAACCTATCCACTCTCTTGGTGCGACGCTGATAAAAAGGCCCTTGCTTAATTTAGTTAATGGATAGTCTATGTCTTTAATGAAAGTTCTTCCGAGTCCTTTGGCACCTCCGAGGTCGCCTAAAAAAATAAGAGGTCCAAGGCCTACACCGATCTCAACTTTGTTGCGTATAGTGATCGATTGTGAAAAAGACCTGAATGATGAGGAAACGGTGATGAGAATAATCACGATTACTCGTGCGATTGGTATAGCTCGCTTCATAGATACTAGATTTTCTGGTTTCTCTTATTGGATTTTTACGAGCGAAAAATAGAAAAGAAAAAAATCAAATCAAATCAAGACAATCCTTTTTTTTATTGTGTAAACGATTTGAGTTTTTATACTTAGAAGATTTACGCGTTCATGCATGTCGTATCATCTCTATGTGCGGGATGCCATCTTCCATGTACACGTCACTCGACTGCACAAAGCCAAATGATTCGTAGAATTTTTTAAGATACAGTTGCGCACCCAGTTTTATAGAACTTTCTCCAAACAGTTTTTGCAGTTCTTCAATGGATTGATGCATCAGGATTTTTCCCATCCCGGTTCTCCTGGTTTTTGGAGACGTTACAACCCTTCCGATCGAGGGGAAAGAATCGTATGCAATGCCGAGAGGAACAATTCTTGAGTAAGCAACAAGCATGTTGTTATCCCAGCCCATGAGATGATGCGAAGGTTGGTCTTTATTGTCCGCGTCCTGGAAAACACAATTCTGTTCTACGACAAAGACCTCATTTCTCAATTGAAGTACAGAATAAAGTTCATGGGGGGTGAGATTGTCAAATTGTTTAAATGACCAATTAATCATGTGGTGATTTATATCTTCTGATAAAATTAAAGGAATCAGACATTCTACATGCAAAAGCTTTAATTTTAATGAAAGGATTGTTATGCGCGTTAAAGATCTTAGTACAGTTCATGAACTCGCCAGTAATATTTTTAAATGGCCTTCTAAAAAAGAAGAATGGGATCTCTACAGGTTGTCAAAGGACCAGGTTGATTTCTTTAATCAGAATGGATACCTGAGTGGTATTAAGATGCTGGATGATGAGCAAATAGAACAGTTAAGGACAGAACTCACAGAACTGGCGGATGGAAATCTCCCTGGTCATGACCTGTTTTATGAATTTCATTCTAATGAATCGAGCGATCCAGCCACAATACTTTTTCACGCATTAGGTGCATGGCGAATAACTCCGGGATTTCATGATGTATTATGGAATCCAAGATTTCTTGTTGCTGCAAGCCAGCTTTTGGGTGACAAACCTGTTCGCTTTTGGCATGACCAGCTCTTCTCTAAGCCGGCAAAGAAAGGAGGAGTAGTGGCGTGGCACCAGGATTATTCCTATTGGACAAGAACCAGCCCCATAGCTCATCTCACTTGTTGGTGCGGATTGGATGATTCAACTAAAGAGAATGGCTGTCTTCAATATATTGCCGGCAGTCAAAGATGGGGGTTGTTGCCAAAGCCTGTTATTGCCGGCGAATTGCAAGGCATAAAGGATTTTTTGAATGATGAGCAAAAAAAGCAATTTGAGAACCCACAGTTTGCTGAAGTAAAGGCGGGAGAAGCTATTTTTCATCATTCACTTACACTCCATGGCTCGGGAGAAAATAAAAGCGATAAACCAAGAAGAGCATTTGTGATCAATGTTTTTGCTGATGGAGTTGTTTCCGATTCGGATGATGAATTGTTAGCGGGAGTACCACCCATAAAGAAAGGAGAGAAGATGAGCGGACAGTTTTTCCCTTTGTTATATGAGCCAACCGCAAAAAATTAATTGGTCATTAGTCATTAGTAATTGTATTTGTCCTTCCAAAGATTCTTTAGAAATTTTCTCAATTCTTCTTCTCTTGCATTTTTGCCGGGATCATAAAACTTCGTTCCCGAAATCTCCTTTGGCAAATATTCCTGGTTTGAAAAATTGCCTTCGTAGCTATGTGAGTATTGGTAATCTTTTCCATATCCAAGGTTTTTCATGAGACTCGTTGGTGCATTGCGGATATGTAGCGGAACAGGAAGGTCACCGTGTTGTTTAACGGCACTCATCGCACCACCGATCGCGACGGTGGCTGAATTGCTCTTTGCACTGGATGCCAAATAGATCGCACATTGAGACAATATCAAACTCGATTCAGGATAACCGATCTTGTTAACGGCCTCGAAGGTGGCGTTTGCCATCACCAATGCAGTGGGATTAGCATTGCCGATATCTTCGCTGGCTAATATCACCATTCTCCTCGCAATGAATTTTACATCCTCACCTCCCTCAATCATCCTGGCTAACCAGTAAACAGCAGCATTTGGATCACTGCCACGCATAGATTTGATAAATGCAGAAATTATATCGTAATGCTGCTCGCCTTTTTTATCGTACAATGCAATTCTTTTTTGAGCCACGTCCATAACAATCTCATCTGTGATTTCAACATTGCCTCCTTTCGCATCAACAACCAGTTCCAAAAGGTTCAACAATTTCCTGGCGTCTCCCCCCGAGATGTTAATAAGAGCCTCTGTTTCTGTTAGTGCAATTGTTTTTTTGTGAAGAGTTTCATCTTTCCGTATGGCGTGGTGCAAAAGTTGGATCAGGTCTTTTTCATTCAAGGGTTTTAATACATAGACCTGGCAGCGGCTAAGGAGAGCGCTGTTGACTTCAAAGGAAGGATTCTCCGTGGTAGCACCGATCAATGTAATGATCCCTTTTTCAACGGCACCAAGAAGTGCATCCTGCTGCCCTTTATTAAAACGATGAATTTCATCGATGAAGAGTATGCAATTGGTTTTGCTCTTCGCTTCTTCGATAACTTCCCGCACTTCTTTTACTCCTGCCGAAATAGCGCTTAGTTGAAAGAAGGGAACTTTCAGCGTGTTGGCAATGATATGAGCGATGGTTGTTTTTCCGGTACCCGGAGGTCCCCACAATATCATCGAAGGAATTTTTCCATGTTCAATCGCCGTGCGCAAAATGGATCCTTTACCGGTCAAATGTTGCTGACCGATCAGCTCATCCAATGTGGTTGGGCGAATTCTCTCCGCTAACGGCGTCATAGTTTTTAAATAGATAATGAAGTTAGTAAGAAGTGAGAGATTCTATTCAGTCCCGATCGAACTGATGTTTTTCGGAAGAGCGTTATAATTTTCCTGTTTTATAAAGCTATTCATCTTACCTGCATGAACAGGATATACGCCCAGTTCAATAGTTGGCGATCCGGAATATTTGCTAAGGAAGTGGGATCATTTCTGATTTTTTACATCCAACTTTATTTGCAACTCATCCAGTTGTTTTTGGTCAATAGCGGAAGGCGCATCCAGCATCACATCGCGGCCAGCATTGTTTTTTGGAAACGCAATAAAGTCGCGGATACTTTCGCTGCCGCCAAGGATGGCGCAAAGCCGGTCAAACCCAAACGCTATGCCACCATGAGGAGGTGCGCCATATTCAAAAGCCCCAAGCAAAAATCCAAATTTGTGAAGGGCCTCTTCTTTACTCATCCCCAAAGCGGCAAACATTTTTTCCTGCAATTCTCTCTGAAATATTCTAATAGATCCGCCACCAATTTCATTTCCGTTCAACACCATATCATAGGCATTGGCCTTGATGTTTGCATACGGATGTTCAAGGTATTTTTCAGGATGTTCGATCAAAGGATCATTTTCGATCATAAGATTGACATGTGCAGGCTTTGGGGAAGTAAATGGATGATGGCGTGCATTCCAACGATTCTCTTCCTCACCGTATTCAAACAAAGGAAAATCAAGCACCCAAAGCAATTTGAATTCATGGGCCTTTCGTAAACCTGATCGTTGAGCTATTTCAAGCCTTAATTCACTAATGGCCTTTCTTGTCCTCTCTTCTGCGCCAGCAAGAATTAAAATAAGATCACCGGTTTTTGCTTTGCAGAAATCAGCAAGAGATTTTAATTGCCCGGCATTAAAGAATTTATCAAAACTACTTTTATAAGTCCCGTCGGAATTCACTTTCACAAAAGCTAAACCGCCCATGCCAATTTGGGGACGCTTTACCCATTCGATCAATTCATCGGTTTGTTTACGTGAATAGTCTGCGGCATTGGGAACAGAAATGGCTACAACCGTTTCCGCGTTATCAAATACCGCAAATCCTGTGTGCGCGTTCCCTAAAGGCGAGCTTTCCAAATGCTCTTTGTATGACGGAAATGTTGTAACCGGAAATTTCAGGTTAGCGACCTTCATTCCAAATCTTATATCTGGTTTGTCAATGCCATAATTCCACATCGCGTCGTCCCAGCTCATTCTTTCAACAGCCTCAGTGTAATCGATACCTTTTACTTCTTTGAAAATATGTTTGATCATCCCCTCAAACATGTTGAGGATATCCTCCTGCTCTACGAAGGCCATTTCACAATCTATCTGAGTGAATTCGGGCTGGCGATCCGCACGAAGATCCTCATCACGAAAGCATTTCACCACCTGGTAATAGCGATCGTAACCGCTTACCATTAAGAGCTGTTTGAACGTTTGGGGCGACTGGGGCAGAGCATAAAACTGGCCAGGATTCATTCTTGAGGGTACCACAAAATCCCTTGCTCCTTCCGGGGTTGATTTAATTAAGAATGGAGTTTCTATATCCATAAACCCCTGCTGATGCAGGTAATTCCGGGCTGCGCGATTTACAGCGTAGCGCAATTCAATATTCTTTCTGACTGTATGCCGGCGAAGATCAAGATAGCGAAATCGCATGCGAAGATCATCACCCCCATCGGTATCATCCTGGATCGTAAAAGGAGGAACAGCAGACTTGTTTAAAATTTTGAAAGAGGTAACAACGATCTCAATTTCTCCTGTGGGAATGTTAAGGTTCTTATTGCTTCTTTCCTGGACTTTGCCGGTGGCCTGCAAGACGAATTCACGCCCTATTGGGTTTTCGTCCAATTGCTGATTCAGCTCTTCTCCAAACAGCAGTTGAGTTATGCCATAACGGTCACGAAGGTCGACAAAAGTGATAGCTCCAAATTTGCGAACAGTTTGCACCCAACCGGCAAGCGTGACGGTATTCCCCGCATCTTTTATCCTTAATTCACCACAGGTATGAGAACGATACATCCAGATTTATGATTTTCGATTTTAGATTTATGATTGCTGTTCCATAAAGAACAGAACGTTGAAGTGAGTGTCCAAAGGACTCCTTCGGAGACACAACTAAAGTTTAATAGAAATCCTGTCGCTTGCGACTTAAAAACTTCAACGCCCGCCCCCCTGTACCGAAAGGAACGTTCGGGCGGGCAAAGATAATGACTATGACACTCTATTTTACTTTACGGGTTTGTGGGATTATATTTATGAGGTGAACCTTGATCCATCCGATAAAACGATCGCGACCGAATCAGAATACAGCTCGATCATCAGCCAGCATATTTCCTATTTTAATGAGTTGCCTGATGCTGGAAAGAAAAGGTTTTTACAGAGAACGATCCATTTTCGAAGCATTAAACACTTCAGTTACATCGGGATGGATGAGAAAAAGGAAATTCCGATCCTCATTAGTGCGGCGGCGATTCAAATCAGTTTTGGGCTTGAGAAATATGAACTGCCATTTTTTAAAAATATTTACGTGATGCCTGACGCCTACCAGCGAACCGGTGAAACAGAAATCTTCGTAGGACATGTGTCGCCGGAGGGGATTTATATTTCATGGAAATATTTTTTATCGGGATATTGCGACGCAACCGATAATGTAAATGTAGCTATACATGAGATGGCTCATGCACTTGAACACGAAAATTTTATTAATGAAACTGATGTCGACGATAGATTTAGGGCTGACTTTGCTAAATTTTCGTCGGTGAGCGGTCCTGTACTGGCGAGTGCTGTCGTTAGCCGCCAAAGTTATTTACGTGGTTATGCGTTCACCAACCTGCAGGAATTCTGGGCTGTAAGTGTGGAGGCGTTTTTTGACAACCCGGCAGGGTTAAAACAGTCGTTGCCACAACTCTATGGCACTCTTTGTGATATTTTAAACCAGGATCCTTTGACAAGGGATAAGATTTTGGTTAAATAGCCGTTATACTGAATAAACAAGCCAGTCCTTGCAAAATGGCAGGGGAATGTATACTTTTAGGCCCGAACCGTGACCCAATGCGAACTTTAATAAGAAAACTACGATATATAATCAACAAAAGCCACGAGTCTCCCGTAGTCGCTCAGCAGGAAGTTGCGGTTAGTGATTCTTTGTTTGAGTCATACAGCTCTGTTATCGGAAGTTTAATGCCATATTTTAACGAACTATCCCTGGATGGTAAAAAGCATTTTGTAAAACGGGTGCACCATTTCAGATCGATCAAAAAATTCCATTTCGTAGGTATGGAGGAAAGCGAGGAAACGGCTATACTGGTGAGTGCTTCGGCTGTACAAGTAACTTTTGGTCTGAAAAATTACCTTCTCTCTCATTTTGAAAATATTCACGTGCTGGCGGATGCTTATCAAATGGAAAATGACAAAGAAATTTATGTGGGACATGTGGCGCCGGAAGGAATCTATTTATCATGGAAACATTTCCTGTTCGGCTATATGAGACAAAACGATAACGTAAACGTGGCAGTTCATGAAATGGCCCATGCTCTTTTGTACAATAATTTCTTCGCGCAGTATGGAATGGATGCTCATTTCCGGATGAACTATGAGCATTTTTCCACGACAACCGGCCCGATACTGGCCCAGGTGATCACCAACAGGCATAGTTATTTGCGCAGTTATGCCTTTAGTAATCTGCATGAGTTTTGGGCAGTAAGTGTGGAAGCTTTCTTTGATAACCCCCAAGGCTTACGAAAGAATATGCCCGAACTCTACACTTCTTTGTGCCGCGTGCTGAACCAGGATCCTTTATCAAAGAATAAGACACTCAATTAATCCCGAGCCCTGCAATTACCTTGCTAAAATTTTCTGGAATCTTTTTATATCCGCCTCTGGCATTATTTCTTTTTCACGCAAAAGGTGATCCGCCAACTGGCTTGCAAAAAAAGGAGCCAGGGAACATCCCTTTGTTCCCATTCCATTGAGTATCCCAAGGTTTTTTTGATGCGGATGCAAACCTACAAATGGCCTTCTTTCTATCGTGGCAGGACGAATAGATGCTTTGTGTTCCAGGATCCGGAACGGAATTTTGAGCCAGGCGTTTAAATGCCGTTCTGCTTGTTGATAAAATTCATGGGTGGGGTCAGCATGAGGAAAACTCCATTGATAATTTGAACCAAGCCAAAATGTATTTGCTGCATGGAGGGGTGCCAGCAAGAATCCCTTTTTATAAATATGCTGATCGGGAAGATCGGGAATTTCCACGATCAACGCCTCTCCTTTATTGGGCGCAAAGGGAAGTTGTTTGAAAAAAGGATTTTCAAAACTGTTCAGACCATCACAAAAAATAATTTTTTCGGCAGTGAGGTCTTCATATTGGACTGATTGTTCCTGAATGATGAGGTTTTCAAATTCAAATTCTTCTTCACGCAATTGCATGTTGTCCTTCAGTTGTTGCCTCCAGGCTGGTAATAAAATATCAAGATGAGCAATATAGGATTGGCGAATTTCTCCGCAACCGAGATCATAATTAAAAAAGGAATTGAATTGGTTTTGCTCAGGATAGGAGGTCAGAAATTTTTCACCTTCGCCCATTCGTTCTAAAAAAACAAGTCGTTGATGCGGGTTAGGGAAGAAATCGATTATGTTTTTTTGTGAAATGACAGGAATGCCAAGAAAACTTCCCATTTCGCTATAAGCATCATGAATGAAGGAAAGTAATTGTTCAGCCATCCACACTTTCACCAATCTTCTCCCGGTCACAGGATTGATAATGCCGGCAGAGACCTTCGAAGGAGTAATTGCTTCGTTTTTATCAATAACAATGAAACTTCGGTTTTCTTTAAGTAAATAATACGAAAAAAAAGTTCCGCAAATTCCCTGGCCGATGATCAAATAATCGACTTGCATGGGCAAAAATAATGTTCAATATTCAATGCCCAATTTTCATTGTACATGGGGCTTGCTAATAATTGAAAAATTGGATGTTGAATATTGAACATTTTATTCTACAACAGAAATCCTGACCCCTTCAGAATGACTTGCAAATTCCGGCGCATACATACATTGAATATTTGTAATCCCATTACTGAAATTGCCGCCATGTGTTACAAACAGGGGATATTCGAACACATAGATTCCTTTTCGCAAATAACTAAAAAAGAAATTTGTACTCGCGTCTTTGGTGCTTTCGTAATAACCGAGGCCATCCTGCCATTTGTATTGACTCAGCACATTGACAGGTTCAAGACAGCTTGCTCTCATGTCTTTCATATGCACATATTCCATGTCGCGATCGACGCGTAGTTCAATTCTCACTTTTATCTTATCGCCTACGTGCAGTTCGTCATTTTCACTTACCGGATTTAAAACGGGCCCACGATCAGTATTTTTCTCGACGAATAAATTCTTCGTGAGTTTAAGAGGAGTTGACGACGTTGTTATCTTATCAAGATCTTCAAAATATTGCCAATAGACAGCACCCCAACTCACAGGGCGGCTACCTTCCTTTTCGTCCGGAGAGGAGCTGGCAGTAAGGCGTGCGGAAATATTTCCCATTTCAGGAACAACCTTGTTTCCGTCAATTGTCTTTTTGAAATAACCTGTTCCTGCGTCGGAAGGTGAGGTGCTATTAGACACAATTGTATTGCCTAGTTTGATCTCAACCGCTGGTTCATTTGACAACCATTGTGATCCTTGCAGTAAAAGCGCATAGCAGGCCTCGGCTGTAGCTTTTGTTGTTTTCCAATTGGTGGTCTGTTTGTTTTTTAATAGCCAGGTTTTCATGTCTTCAACCATCGTTTGCTGAGACGCAAGATCTCGCGTCTTTATCTCCTGGAATGCTTCAATCAATAACGATTGCGTTTCAATCGGCGCCTGGTACCAGAACCAACCGACCTTTTCTTTTCCAGAATCGGCCGTTTGCCAATACACTCCCGATTCGTCGTTTGTGATAGAGGTTTCTTTTAACGACTTTAAAATGGCGGCGGGAGTTTTTGTATCACCTGATCTTGATAAGGCCAAAGCGATCATTCCCTGCATATACTTGCTTTGATTGGTCCAGTAAGCCCGTGTTTGTTTTCTGAAATAATTATACGCTGTTTGAGAATATTTTTCAACCGGGTACTCGGGAAAGAAGCTACGCATGTATAGATATTGTATTTCTAAATAGCCCGGAGAATATTTTTTCAGATCAGTTTTATGTTTTATCAGATCATCGTAAACTGATTTTATCTTTTTGTCAAGGTAGGGCACGGCCGTGATAAGGATATTTTTTAATTTTTCGTCTTGTCCTTTTGCAAAACCATTTAGTTTCTTAAGATGGCCAATACCTGTAACAATATATTGTGTAATGTAACGATCATCCGGTCCGCCTTTGAACCAGACAAATCCTCCATTCTCCGATTGCATTTGCTTCAACTTCTCTAAAGAATTATTTAATTCGCTCCTCATTTTCACCGTGTCGAATAATAAAGCGATATTTTTCTTTTGCTGCTCCTCGGACTTTGCCTGTAACACCCAGGGTGTTTCTTCCAGTAAAACGGATTTCAATTCCTGGTTTTTTTGCAAATTGGAAAGAAGAGCAGATGTATCTTTTGTCTTCCATTGTTCAAATATTTGTTTGATGCGCGGGGAGGAATTGGCGATCATCGTTGCCAACGAGTTTGCATAATAACGGTTCCAGGTTTGTTCGGCACATTCGTAAGGATATTCCATCAGGTAGGGCAGTGCCTGCACGGCATACCACGCAGGATTACTTGTATATTCAACAGCCAGAGAATAGTTCTGGAGAGTTTCAGAAGTTCCAGAGTTCAAAAGTTTATCGAACGTAAAATTTTTTGTTCCGCTTCCTTTCATGTTCAATGGCAGCGTTTCCGTTACCAATGTTTTATTGGTGAGTACCGGCATGGCATCTTCTTCGCCATCGGAAAACGCCCCCTGCTTGCCTCCCCCTGTGGGGGAGGTTTTAGCAACGACTCTCCATGTCAAAGCTTTGTTGAATAAGTATGGAACCTGGATGGGAAATTTGACGACCTCGCTCTGTCCTGCGGCAACGGTGAAATATTGACTGGGGAACATATTCTGAAACCATCCATCTACTGATTGATTAGTGGTGGCATCAAATAACTGTAGTTGGGCCTGGCCTGTGAATTCAGAATCTGTGAGGTTAACGATCTTGGCGCTGAATTCCATCCTGTCCCCTTCACGAAAAAATCTTGGGGCGTTCGGTTGAACCATTAATTGTTTTTGCGTGACCACTTCTTTCATGGACAAACCAATCGCAAGGTCTTTTGTATGAACCAGCGTTTGCAGTTTCCATTTGGTTAAAGCTTCACGCATGGTAAATGAAAATTCAATGACGCCAGTCGAGTCGGTATGTAGATCAGGAAAAAAGAAGGCTGTTTCATTGAAGTTTTTACGGATTTGAACTTCCGGACCTTGTTTGTAAGTTTCTTGTTCCCGAATGCCGACTGTGCTTGTATCTGGTGTTGCGACCTCATCATTTGCAACTCCCGTAACTTTTACTTGTAGCGCCGGTCCTGTCGCGTCTTTTTTCTGGTGAAAGCCACGTTCCGTAACGGCAACTTCATCAGCCAGGATTTTCACTTCTCCATCCTTCACTGCTCCAGGCGCAGCAAATGACTTAATATTTCTGTAACGGGCAGTTTCATTAAGGCCGCGAATCTGATCATAATTTTTAATCAATTCCTTGATATTATTATCTTCTAATTCTTTTTGTCCCGACTCCACAGGAGAAAAATTATAATTCCCATTCCATCTTGAATAATTGGAATAAACAGGCCAGATGGATGGGTCATACCAGCTGTGCGGTTTGAATTGATCCAGTGAAGCATCATACATGCTTGCCAGCATTTCCGCGGCGACTTTTTCATTTTTATAACCGGTGATTTTTACTTTCCATTTTTCTTCACTACCGGGTAAGGTTTTATCGCGGAAAGTGGCGTATTCGATTTTCAGATCTTTATTTGTCCACGGAACTCGTATCACATCCCCGAACTGATAGAAGCGATTATTCTTTACAAAGAAATAATTGACTCCATAACCTCCGCGGTCCGCTTCGGTTGCGGTAAAACCAAAGCTTTTCTTTTCGTTATTCAGATTAAGAAAGTTATAGTTACCGGTTTCTCCGATGGAGTCCTTGCGGACCTGTTCCCGGTTGCCGGTTGATTTATCTATCTGCTGAATGACAACGATGTCTGCTGAGGAACCAAGCGTAATCGTTGTTTTTTCGCCGGGTTCGATCGGCCTGCTCCCCTGAGTCCATAAATAACCAGGGTGAATTAATCCATTTGACCTGTCATCGTACAACTCTACATACTTAATATTCTTCACTTCCTGGTTATCCTTGTCCTTTGTGGACACTTCTATTATATAAATGCCCTGTTGAAATTTTATATCATGTATTCTGTATTCTGAATTCTTTCTCGAGGAATCTGTCTTTTCAAACACCAGCCTCTCCTTTTCCCAGCTTTTATAATCAGTTTCATTATCGTATTCGTCATGGGGAAAGAGTTTAATGTACTCTTCGTTGCTCATCACAAACTGATCGGGCCGTTGCCAGTACCGGTTCCTTATCAATCTTTTTTCTTCTTTCAATTTTGAAATAGTTACTATCACATTCGCCGGTTGGAATTCGCCCGCCATATTGGTTGTGCTGATCGTTATGTTTTTAAAACTATCTGCTTGTACTTTCTCCGGAACATTAATCACCAGGAGTAAAGATTTATAACTAACACTGACAAAAGTTTCACCACTTCTTGTTTCGCCATTGATGTCTGTGACGTCCGCGTAAACTCTGTAATCAAATACCGGGTCGAATTTTTTGTCAATGGTCAGATCCGGTATGGCGGTAAATGCAATTTCAAACTTTCCATCTTTGCCTGTTTTGAACTCGCCATGCGCAATTTCCATTTCTCTTGTTGGGGGTTGCCACCCGCGCCAAAACAACCAATCATAAATAAACCTTGACTGACGAACCACCCGGTATCTTACCGTGGCATTGTCAATATTATTCCCTGCATAGGCTTTTGCAAAGCCGGTGATCTTTATTTTATCATTGACCTTGTATGTTCCGTTCAGTTTTTCATAATCAACATAGAACTTGGGTCTTTTGTACTCTTCCACTGAAATATTCGTTGAGCCTTTGTCATCCTTCATGAACAGGGTGAATTCACCATTTAATCCCGATTGAGGTAACTGGAATGTTCCCGAAAAAGAACCGTAGTCACTTGTTTTGACCTTCATGGAATCTGTCAACTGGTAATTAGCATCACGCAAATAGATCGTGGTTTCGAAGCCAGCTTTAATGACATATTTTTTCTCCTGTTGGTTATTGCTGATTGTGATCCCCTTAAAATATAGAGTTTGTCCCGGCCGGTAAATTGATCGGTCCGTAAAAAGAAAAACGGAAATATTTTCAGGAACATTTTCATCGTTGTCATTATAATAGTAGTAGTCGTATTGATAATCATTCATGAAAAGTCTTTCGCCATTGTAGCTTACATCCAGCATATAATTGTTGCCGTCCGTGATCTGATTTTTTTGTCTTTCAAGCTTAAAAAAACCCTTGTCGTCGGTTTTGTAGGTGTTCCTTTTTTCTTTTGTGTATTTGGATGTTTTGTAATCGTATTTCTGTTCCCAAACCTGAACTGAGGCATTGGCTAAAGGATGACCCGTTTCACGATGAAGTATAAAATAATCCGGTCCATTGTTTACGTAGCTGATATTTGAAACGTAAAACAATCTTGCACCGAGCAGGGAATTTTTTACGCTGAAGTTTTTGTCGGTACTGGTTAACAAAAAATAATCTCCGGCAGGTAAGGCTTCTATTTTTATCTCTACAGAATGCTTCTGCAGGTCGCTGGTGGCAGGTAGCTGTTGTTCCCAATTGCGAACAGGAGTTGCATTGGTCAGCCTGTTCCAGAGTTTATCATCATACGAATTACTCGTTTCATTTTTAAAATCTTCGTCTGCCTTGATCAACCGTAAATAGAGCTGGGTAAAATTTTTGTACTGAACCAATGCCCGAAAGGGTTGGCCGGGAGTATTCACTTTTTCAATTGAAAATTGGAGATCTTTTCTAATGGTCTCATTTAAAAGATTAAAACAATTGATCTTTCCTTCGGATGAATCTTTTTGAGCCAATATCTTTTCACAAATTTCTTTTGCTTTTACCCTGTCGTAGCGATGCGTGGTATCTCCATAGGGTTGATACGTATCTGCGTCCTCATTGTATTGCTGTGCGATCAAATACGATGCCTGTGCGGCCGCAGGAATACTCTTATATTGGTGCGCAATATGGTTTAAAGCAAGGAGGTATAATTCTTTTTTATTTTCCTGTACCCCTTTTTCATTTACAAATTGGATCCTCTCCATGTCAACATCGATCAGGGCATCAGGTTTCGCGTCATTTAAATGAAATGATATCAATTGCTGGTAAAGAAGCAATGCTTTTTGTTGCAGGGAAAGAGAATCTTTCGCTTCGAATTTGCGATGAATAAAATCTGATGCGGGATCAAATGCCGAAGGCTGGTTAATCTCAAAGGCATAGGCCGGTTTTGTAATATCGCGTTCATCGTTCTTAAAATAATCAAGAGCACGATGGGCCAGGAGATCAAAAAGAGTGGGACGAAGATGACGAACATTCCCTTTTAAAATAATGGCATCGTAAACGTTCAACCTCGTTTGCTGAAGAAGTGATGAATTTTTAATAGATACCAGATAAAGGTCACCGATCTTTTTATGAAGATCATCGGCTGTCCACGTAGCTATATCATCTTTTTTAGTCCCGATCGCTATCGGGACTGTTGTGTTTGTTCTGTTGTATAATTGCCATCGATGTTGCTGATAATATTGCCAGTAAAGTTCGGCAAGGAAACTATTTAAGATCGACCTCGCAGGTTCGATGGCAGCATTCGTTTCTTTTTCCAGGTCTGCAATGGCTTTCGTTTGATTGTCTTCTCTGGCCTCGCCTTGTAATCCGATCATGTACATGAGCGACTTGATCACCTGCGCATCCTGCTTATCTTTTTTCGCCAGCTGGTAAATTTTCTTTGCCTCTTCCAATGCCGACGTGGGTAAACCCTTTTTTACCAAACCATCAACCTTGTTCCATTCTTTCTCATAGTTTTTTACGGGTAGCTGACTAATAGCAGAGTGGGTAACGAACAAAGTAATTAGGCCGGCCATGAAAAAACGGAAAGGTTTAATTCGCATCCTGTTAATTTTTTTACAAGTTATTATTTAATCAGTTTTATGGATGCAGTGATTATGTTTTTTTCATAAAAAGCGATGAAATAATTCTTTAACAAAAGCTCCTGTTTCAATCAGAATGCTTGCCTGGCAATGATTTAAAAGGAATTCGTTTTTGCTTTTTTAATTAAAATTTTCCTTTAACGTTTTCTTTCGTGATTTTTTAATATGGTGGCATATGCTTTGAATTTTT
>Ga0163162_10000412_pt1 | contig 39272 bp, 46 predicted proteins | sample S55metaG_FD_115310 | JGI IMG/M metagenome (GOLD analysis project Ga0163162, IMG submission 115310) | Switchgrass rhizosphere microbial communities from Kellogg Biological Station, Michigan, USA - S5-5 metaG | ecosystem: Host-associated > Plants > Roots > Rhizosphere > Soil | place: USA... | reverse complement strand
CTCGCGCAGGCTTTCAGCAAAAAAACCGGTGGTAACGGCTAAAAAGATCATTATATATTCGAGGATATATTCTTTCCAGGGCTTTCGTTCGTGATGTAGGTCGGGGTGGTGGTGAACTTCCATTGTGTGATTTACGAATTACGACTTTAGATTTTCTTATTATGAGCAAAGCGCATAACCGCTTATTATTTCAGGCTTTTTTAGTAGGCTAATCAATTTTCCAATTGAGAATTCGACAAATTGTAATTCGTAAATCTAAAATCGTAAATCCAACTGCCTACAGGCAACTGCAAACTGACTTTTGACTATTCTCCCTCCAACCCATACTCCTTATTTATATCCTGCAGCAATACTGTAGCCTGTTTTTTAGCTTTGTTCAGCAAATTTACATAGCCCCAGTTTCGTGCATTGTAATTGATGGCACTGTTCGCCAACTGGTTAAGCTTTTCAGCATCTCTTATTTTCAGGGTCATGTTGTAGTAACCTGTGGTACCTAACGAATCATTGCTGATGTGATTTATTATGTTGTCATTAACTTTTTTGTTAAATTCTGATTCATCGCATAAATCATCTTCCAGATTATATAACTTCTCTGCTGCAACGTCCAACCCAGCTACTAAATTTTTGTAAGGGCCCTCTATAAAGGTTTCGTACTTAATTATTTTAGAACCTATATCTTTTTTGTCAATCAGCCTCAGGTTGCCCGAACTTTTTAATTGCTGTATGATAGTTAATGCAGGCAGATACATCACATTTGCTTCATTAACCGGGGTATTCCATTTGCCTTCAAGTACATAATTGTACCGGGATGCCTCGGTAACATTCACATACAATGAATCGAGCTGGGGCCGCATTATCATAACCTTTTGTAACGACTGGCTATAACCCGCCGTATCGCTTTTGAGTTCCGACACCAGCGACACCAGGTACTCTTTTTCCTTTGCACGGTCGTTGATATGTTCACGCAAACTTTCGGCAAAGAAACCGGTCGTTACAGCTAAAAATATCATGATATACTCCAGAATATACTCTTTCCAGGGCTTGGGCTTATGCTCTAATTGTGGATGATGATGGACTTCCATTTTAAAATTACGATGTACGAATTACGATTTTAGATTTTCTTACTTACTGATAATTGATTATTCGCCATTTACTATTTGCAATTACTGCTCGTCTTTCAGGTTATATTCGTCCTGTATTATAGTGAGTAGTTTTACTTCCTCGGCAAATATCGCTTTGTACTGGCCAAGCATATCATTCAGCAAATTATCCACCTCGTCAATACGTTTCAAATAGGCTATAAATACAGCCTTGTTATAAGTTTTGAAAGTGATATTGGAGGGGATGCTTTTATAATCCACAAAACCAAAATCATTTTTTCCATTACTCAGATATAGTTTTTCAACCGCCTCCCTCTGTACTCTACGGGTTATTAACGAAGTGTTAGCCGTATCAACCTTATGCTCAACTTCAGCCAAAAACTCGCTGTACCTGGTATATACGTTGATAATCGAATTAAAATTTAATATCTCAGCTTTGACTTTACCCTTTGTTACCAGGCTAAATGTACCTGAGCTCTTAAGGTTGTTAAGCGCAATCTCGGGTGGAGTATAAGTTGCCCAGGATGTAGCATTGAATAATGCCATTGTAAGCTTCCGCTCGTTACCCTTTATACTTAGCGAGTTAATAAATTGGTCCGCCGAATCAGCCCAACGATTATGTGTTGGCATATACACCTTTATCAAACCGTTCAGCACAGTCGTGTCTTTTTGTAAATCTCGCACCAAAGAAACCATTGCTTCTTTTTCTTTTTGATGATCTGCTATGCGTTCACGTAAACTTTCAGCAAAAAATCCCATAGTAACAGCAAGGAATATCATTAAACCTTCCAATAAGTATTCCTTCCAAGGTTTGGGATTATGATCTAATCGGGGATGGTGGTGAACTTCCATATTTCAGTTTGCAGTTTTAAGTTGGCAGTGTGCAGGTAACATTGATGCCGGGTTGCAATCAGTACGGGAGGAAATACGGGAAGGCGAGTAATGTGCAGAATGTATCATGTGACCGGCTAATAGATTGTGGTTTAAATATATTCAAAATATAGCAATGTATAATAGCTCCCTTTATTTATCTGCTTGTTTTTTAAATAATTAGTATATTTAATAGAACTATCCCGATCATACTTAAACCTAATAGGTCATGAGAAAGCTTTTCATCGTGTTTATACTCATCTCAAATGCTGCGTTTGCGCAGAAAATGTCTCAAACCGGCATTGTTTATAAGAAGCATCCTGATATTGAAACTATGCGAAAACTTGCTGCCCTATATGAAAAGGGGGACGCTGATGGAATGGCCAAATTTTATGATGAGAAAGTGCAGTTTATAGGTATGGGTAGATATGTAATAGGTACTACACCCAAAAATCGCACACTTGCCGAAGCCAAAGACGGCTGGAAAAACGTGATCAACAACTGGAAAGATTTAAAAATGACCGAATCCCAGCCACCTGTTGCACTGCAATATAACAATGGTTCGCTGGTGGTGCAATCATGGTGGATCATCTCGTTAACCAATAAGAAGACCGGCAAAAAAGCAGCTGTTGATATGGTATTATTTGATGAATTTAATAAAGACGGCAAGATCATCAGTCAGCGTCAGTACTATGATCCAAACCAGATGATCGACGCGGCGAAATGATTTGGTGATTAGTAAACGGTCAGTAGTGAATTATTTAAAAAATCTAAAATCGTAATTCGTAATTCTAAAATCAAACCGTCACTCTTCAATCTTACTGGTCATCCATACGATCAGCAGCCCTAAAACCGCAATGAACGAGAATGCCCAGCGCAGATTAGCCGCTTGTGCCACAAAGCCCACTAAAGGTGGTACCAGTAAAAAGCCTAAGTAACCTACAGTTGATACGGCCGCGATTGCCGGACCGCCGCTCATCGATTTTGATCTTCCAGCTACGCTGAATACCAGCGGCACCATGCACGACACGCCTAACCCGATGAGCGCGTAGCCTGCAATAGTGGGTACAACGTAAGGAAATGCAATAGCAACCGCAAAGCCACTAACAATGAGCACACCGCTGTAACGCAGTACCATTTTGATACCTTTTCGGTTCACGATATGATCACCTGCAAAGCGCCCGGTGGTAACAGCGATCATGAAAACCACGAAGGCCGCGGTAGCCACTATTTTAGTTGCGTGCACTGCTTTAAATATGTAAATGCCGCTCCAGTCGTACATCACGTTCTCGCAGGCCATGGATGAGAAGCAGATCAGAGCGAATTTGAGCAGTTCCTTATCGGGTAATGAAAATATGGGCTTGCGTTCCTGTGGCTCTGGCTTTTCGTGCAATGTATTGGGCCACGCCAGGAAAGCAATCAGGCAAAGTACGATGCTCACCACCAGTAAATGCCAGGTAGGCGGCACTTTAAATGATGCCATGATCAGGCTAAATATCGACCCTGAAAGTCCGGCCAGGCTCCATATACCATGGAAGGTGGTGATAATAGATTTCTGATAAAGCTTCTGTACGCCAACGGATTGCGTATTGATGCTGAGATTGAGAATATTGCGCGACGAACCGAAGAAAAACAATATGGCGATAAACTGCCAATACTCCGTAGTAAAACCCAACAGTCCCAGCATCAGGTTAAAAGCCACAGCGCCTACCAGCATGATCCGGCTGCTGCTAAACAGGCTGAGCATTCTGCCGGTGATAGGCATGGTGATCATTAACCCCGCAGGAAGGGCCAGCAATGCCCAGCCCAGGAAGGCCTCATTAAGGTGCAGTGATTGCTGAATGTAAACAATACGCGATGTCCAGGTGGTGTACCCAAAGCCCGATACAAAGAAAAACAGCGCATTGGCTATACGTATTTGCCGGGGTGATTTGGTGATGGCAGGTGCGGTATCCACCTTGCTAATTTAGGAGAAAATTAATAGCACCGGGGCAATTGTTTTTTTAATGATTTAAATTGTCTATTTTCATAATCACATAACCCGCTAACCTTGTCATGGTAGATGCCGAAATAAATATCATAGCTAAAAGGCAATACAATACGATCATTCTCTCCGGAATTGGTATTGCTATTTTGTTTTATCCCGTGGTTTCCTACCTCGCCTATTCAAAAGATATGTTGCCATTGATGCGTTTATTCATTTCGCGGGTGGCTATGTGGGCAACGCTACCTTTATTGTATCAATATGCCCACAAAGTAGAGGACAGACCATTCCTGATCTGGAAAGAAACACCCAAAAGCATTTATTTCTATATCGCTTCTATAGCCGTATTATCGCTAACGATCTTTTGGGCAGACAAGATATCTAACATACCCGGGCTACTTGGGTTTAAGGACAATTACAAAACGATGAAATATTGGCATAATCTTTTGAAAGAGAACATGCCCATGAACATACTAACCTGCGTTACGGCAGGTGTAACAGAAGAGTTAATTACCCGCGGTTATATTTACCCACGTCTTTGCTTACTCTTTAAATCGCCGGCATGGCCTATGGTTATCTCAGCGCTGATATTCTCATTAATGCACCTGGGATATGGTAACCTTAGCGAATGTATTTTTACTTTTATTTTCGGTCTCAGCTGTGCATTGTTCTATCACAGGTTTCATAACATACAGGCCCTGATCATTTTTCATTTCATGTATGACATGATAGTTTCCTTTTGAAATACTTAAATGAGCAACGCTTTAGACATAACAACTGAAATCAACGAAGAAAACTTCAGGCTAATAATTAAAAATTATTACCTGAATAGGAATTGGGAAAAGCGAATTGCAATTCTGGCAATTATATCACTTGTCTGGAGTATTTACACAATTTGGGGTAACCACTTTTACACAAATCTTGCGTGGAACTGCTTCTCATTTTTCAATGCTCTTTTCTTTTTCTTAATGTTATTCTTTTTCGCGCTGCCTTATTTAGTTTGGCACACACAAATGAACCAAATCTTAAAGAAAGAAGATATAATGACAGGTACTTACGCCTATTCGTTAGCTATAGATGGCATTAATGTTAAGATAAATGATCTGGATAAAAGCTACAAATGGAATATGGTGACCAAAGTGCATTCAACATCAGAGTTTACTGTTTTGAAAATGAATAATTCCGATCTGTTGATAATACCTGTTATAGCATTAGATGAAGATTTGTACAGAAATTTCCTGACGCTTGCAAGGACGAATGCGCCAAACGCAAAATGGAAGATTTTAAAAGCTAAATAATAAAAATATCGAATGGATACCCCGAACCTTCCTCATCACGGCAAACCCAATAAAACCATTCTTTTCACTGGCATAATCCTAACGCTTGGCCTGCTCATTCTTTTTGATTTTTGGCTGAGCCATATCCAGATGAATTATTACGACAAGCTGTTTTACTCTCGTTTTATATATTGGGGCATTGTGGTGGTATTGCTCTTTTATACATTTAAAATAGAACACCAATCGCTGCTACTTTGGAAAGAGGAGCGTAACACCACCGGCTTTTTCCTGCTTTCGGTATTCTTATTGTATTTATCAAGCATTGGAGCAGCCTTTGTATCGGCTATCCCGGTCCTTTTGGGTGAACACGAGAATAATGCTATGATGAAAAAGATAGTAGCTGTAATAACCGGACACCAGGCGATGATATTTTTCCTGGCGCTCACAGCAGGCGTCACCGAAGAATTGATTTTCAGGGGATACCTGCTTACCCGCCTGTCACAGTGGTTTAAGAATGAAGTGGCTGCTGTTATTGTTTCGTCGTTATTATTCGCAGCCTTGCATTATAAGTATGGCAGTCTGCGCGAACTGATATTTACATTCCTTATCGGCATGGTCTTCAGTATTTACTACATCAAATACCGCAATATAAAAGCGATCATCGTAACGCATTTCCTTATCGACTATATCAACATGAACCTTGCTACTCATTTAAAATTGAAGTGAGATAGGGTAAAAAATAAAATGCTCCATCGTCTCGCACGCAGGAGCATTTAACCTAAACCTTATCACATTTTTTGTGAGACCAACAAGGTAGGAAAAAAAATTCAGAATTTCTACAGAATTTAAAAACTAATTTTTTAGATGTCGTGTTATGATAACATACATGCCAAACATCGACAAAGAGGAGCTATTTATCCAGATGATAAAAGAGCAACTAAATATTGAGGTAACGATAAAGAAAAAGCCTAAGCGTCAAATTGTTATCCCAATGGATGTCGAAGTTGAAACCAGGAGAAAAATTGAACGGCTTTTTGAATTAAATTTTAAGCAGGTTGATATTTAGAATCGGCCCGCTGAATAAGATAATTGATCTTAGTAACCAACTCGTCAATATCAAAAGGTTTTGTGATCATGTCATCACAGCCATATTCTTCGGGTTGAGGGCTGTTAGGCACATAAGCAGAGTAAATAATAACGGGAGTATTTTTGAAGCCAGGTAGAGCCTTTATTTCGCGGCATAATTCCGAGCCATCATCTTCGCCCAGTTTAAGATCAAGAAGCACCAGGTCGGGCTTAAAATTTTTAACAGTATCAAGCACATTGGCGCCGCTTGAAAGCCCCTGTACATCAAAGGTTTCGTATGATAACACTTCGGTTACCACCTCTAAAATCTCCAGGTGATCGTCGGCTACTAATATCTTTTTCAAAACAGGCTTTTAATAAAATAACTTTACGATACCGGAAGCGAAAAAGATACAGTTGATCCCTTTCCCTCTATACTTGTTACATTCATTGCTCCCTTATGATCGGCAATGATCCTCGAGGCTATATAAAGCCCCATTCCCAAACCGCTATATTTTCTTATAATACTTTCACTGCGATAAAACTTCCCGAAAATACTTTTCATCGTCTCTTCCGACATGCCTATGCCTTCATCCTCTACCCATACAATAGCCATATCATCCGCTATTTTTGTTTTTATGCGGATCGCGGTGCCAGCTTCCGAGTATTTCGCTGCATTACTCACCAGGTTATTCATCACCTGTTCTATCCTCATTCTGTCTATCATGATATTACAGTTACCGTCATAAGTAACCGTTACATGGTGGGTCGGTACCAACTGCACCAAAGTCTCTGAAGTTGTTTCTATAAACTCGTTAAAATCGATCTCGTGTTTATCGTAAATGAGTTTTCCGTTCTCAATTTTCGATACATCCAGCAACTGCCGTATCAGCTGCGCCATTTTACCCGACTGTAATTCTATTTTTTTTAGATAATTGGTTAGTGCCGGGTTTTTCCCAGCTTCTACCCTTAAGGCTATTTGCGAGTAGGACCGCAATATGGTAAGCGGCGAGTTCAACTCGTGACTGGCTACCGACAAAAACTCATTCTTTTGCTGGTTAAGGTAATTTGATTGCAGCAAGTCGATCTCGTTCTGTTGGTTTATCAGTTGCAGGCCGGCATTTCTTAATTTAACCTCTTCGTAAGCGCTTATTGGCCCTTCCTGATCAAGTGTTTTACTTACTTCCAGCACCTTCTTTTTATCCACCTTCATGCTGCGCGGGATACCCAGTTTTAATACCGTTTCAACATTTTGGTCATTGATCTGAGTTTCCAATACTGGAATTAACTTACGTGCATATTCATAACCTTCATTATCGGGCTTGAATTTCTCATAGCTCGTGAACCTTATTTTTGCGAAAAGAAAAAACCGGGAGTCTTCCATCCCTGTACCAAGTAAGGCCACCCCATCTGCCGACTTATCGATCACTTCGCGGCAAACCTCTGAAACAGCCGTGGCAAATGCAGTTTGTGTAGAAACCGACAATCCCAGCAGGTCACCGATATGTATTGCCTTTTTATAGGCCAGTATCAGGTCCATTTCGTTTTCGAGGGTAATTGTTGCCAGAGTTGTCATTGCTTTGGTATTTTGATTATGACAGCAGACATGTCGTCGGTTTGACGGCCAAAATCTTTATAAATAGCAGCGGCTTGTATGCTTGGGTCACAACGACTGATCCCTATCGTCTTCGAAAGATCCCAACGCGAACGCATACCGTCCGAACAAAGAATAAGCTGATTATACTCACTAAAACTAAGCAGCTGGTCGTTCATGGTGTTCGGTATATTATGGCCAATAATGCCGTTATAGGCCAAATGTGATTTTGATAGCACAGGGCCGATCAGTTTTGCAGAAATATTACCCACTCCGGCAATACGTATTAAACCTTTTTCAATATCTATTACGCCAATTGTAGCTACTAATCCACGGGTTTTTCTTACATCCTCGTGAAGATAACGGATAATTTCGCAGGGTGAATCGTAAGGGCAAACTTTAAATGAAGTAACCGCTTCATTAACAGCAACATTGGCTTCGCGTCCATGTCCCAGCCCATCGGCTACGATAAACTTAAGCACATTGCCTGAGCTTTTTAAATAACAACCATCGCCGCTTACTGTTTCGCCTGGTTTAGCTATTACTACTGCATTAAGGGTGATACCCTTGCTATCCTTTTTTTTCGGGGCCACCTTATAAATACGGCTAAGTACTATGGTTCCCCAACCTTTTTGCGAATAAATATCAAAATTATCCGATAGCCGCTTTATACTTCCCAAGCCATGCCCAAGGGTATTTGTTGTCGAAAAACCATCAGCAAGCATACGGCTTGTTTCGCCAATACCAGGTCCGTTGTCTATGCAAATAATTTCAATGTACTCTTCCTGCCCGGTAAAATGCCCAATCAACAATTCACCATCGTTAGCATATTTATACAGGTTAGAGGTCATCTCAGCTATCACGATATCCATTTCGGCAATACGCTTGCTTTCAAACCCCGCTGCTACGGCTATATTGTGCGCTTCTTTCTTTATGATGGAATAATAACTTCTGTCCGAAGCTACAAAGCGGGTGTGTGTCGCGTTAACCATTGGCCCACTTAATTATTACCACCTCGGTACCTTTTCCCTTTTCACTTTTTATATTAAATTCGTTTACAAGGCGTTTTGCGCCCGGCAGTCCAAGGCCTAAACTTTTACCGGTTGAGAAGCCGTCCTTTAAGGCCATTGCTATATCCGGTATTCCAGGGCCTTGATCCCTAAAAGAAAGCCGGATACCATTATCACGACCCCTTGATACTACTTCTATTATCACCGAACCACCCCCACCATATCTAAGCATATTACGCACCAGTTCACTTGCTGCTGTAATAAGCTTGGTCTGGTTCACCAATCCCATGCGTATCTTAGTAGCCTGCTCTTTTACACGGTTGCGGAATGGTACTACGTCCTGCTCCCTCTCAACCGTCATCATATCTTTACTCAGGGAGATTGTCGCTGTTATCATCGTCATGGGTGTCTACGTCATCATCATCTTCGTCAGTTGTTTGAATCTTTGATGTCAAGAGATCCATGCCTTTTTCGACATTCAGTGCGGTAAACACCCCTTTCAATGGAAGTCCTAATTCTACTAAAGTAATTGCTACTGCGGGTTGCATACCTACAACAACTGTTTCGGCATCCAAAAGTTTCGACATTACACCAATATTGCCGATAATACGGCCCATAAAGGAGTCGACTATACTTACCGCACTAATATCTATCAGAATGCCCCTGGCACCCGTCTTACTAACCATTTTTACCAGGTCGGCCTCTAAATCAATGGCCAGCCGGTCATATAAATCAACCTGGATGGTGACCAATAAAAATTGCCCCATCCTTAAAATTGGAATCCTATCCATAGACGAAAATCAATTTTTATTAAATTATCTTGCCTGTACTTTTCTTACTTCTAATTTCATTTTTGCAAATGCAAATACCAACGCACTTGCAAGGCTCGCCTTGGTAACTATGCCGCTCAGGTCGATACCTAAATGGACGATGGTCTGGGCAATTTCAGGGCGAATACCACTTATTATGCATTCCGCACCCATTAGCCTTGTAGCACTTACCGTTTTCAATAAATGTTGCGCTACCAGCGAATCTACCGTTGGTACGCCTGAAATGTCCAGTATCGCCACGCTGCTGCCCGACTCTACAATTTCGGTCAACAAGCTTTCCATCACCACCTGTGTACGCGCACTATCTAAAGTGCCGATGATAGGCAATGCCAGTATACCATCCCAAACACGTATAACCGGTGTAGATATTTCGGTTATTTCATCCGTTTGCCTCAATATCACTTCTTCTCTGCCCTTTATATACGTTTCGAAGGCGATGATCGAAAAACTATCAAACAGGCGCGATATCTTCAACATGGTATCGTACAGTTCCACTGAGTTTTTTATCTCTTCCTGTAATACCTCAAGCAATGCTTCTTTCAGGCTCATGATAAATACACCGGTTTCGCGCGGGCTGAATCCTTGCTTGGCACGCGAAATAGAAATACCACTTAAAATTTCTATTACATAATCGAACTCACTCGATTCCAGATTGTCCAGCGACTTTTCATTCAGTGATTTAACAAGTGCCGTGATCAGTTCGTCCGACTCTGTCCTGAGGTCTTCATTGCTCATCAGGTCATCGCGCAGGCCTGCGTTTGACAATTGGTTTTTCATCCAGCGCTCCAATATGGAAGCCTGTTTCTTTTTGAAAATTTTGGTAATATCTATTGACATTTGCTTTGGGGGATTAATGAGTGCTCAACACAACAATATAGTTTTAGTTTGATACGCAGGGAAAAATAAGGAGCGGATTAAATGAAAAAGTAAAGTGCGTGCAAGTAAATATATGGTAATAAACCGGATTTCATAGTTAAAACACAGTTTATTTAAAATAACGGACAACTAAAAAAAGCAGTAGTCAAAGCATGCTGATACCAACCATTTAAAAATCAGTAAAATCCGTTTAAAGGGGCACTTTTTCAATTGTTTAATCAGCAATTTCCTTTAAATTAAAATCCACTTTTCTACTTAACTTATTACTGCTATTTTCGTATAAAATAATATGCCAATTATGGGATCATTATCGCATTAATTGCTGACGTACGTGCTTTTGCGAATACTTTAAAGGAGATAATGGGTCCACTAAATACTTTAGATGCATTAATTGGGAGTAATGCATTTATAGAAGATATTTTCCAGGAATTACCTATAGGCATCGCCGTCAGTAAAACAGACGACAATCATTTTGTCTATATCAATGCCCGCTTTAGCGAAGTACTTGGCTGGCCGCAATATGAACTCTCTGATAAGCAAGCACTTCTTTTTAAAATTTTTCCCGACGACAATTACCGGCAAACAATTGTTGCCAAAATGCAGGCCGACCTGAAAACCGGCGACCTGGCCCTTATGAAGTGGCCGTCGGTGGAGATCACCACCCAATCCGGAGAAAAGCGATTTATTAATGTCAAAACCATCCCGGTAAGCGACAAGAGTTATATGATCTCAACTGTTGTGGATGTAACGGAAGAGGTGATGAAATCAAGGGCTCTTGCAGCAACGCGAAATGATTTGAAGAAGATCATGGATTCGTCCATGGATATGATATTTGCTATTGATACCGATGATATCATTGTGAGTGTCAATGCCGCTTCCGAAAATATTCTTGGCTACAAACCGAATGAGATGATCGGCAAGCGCTTGTTCGATTTTCTTTATCCGCCTGATAAAGAAAAAACAATCGAGATTGCCAATATGGTAAAGGCGGGCGTTAAAGTAACCAACGTCGAAAATCATTATGTGCATAAAAACGGCTCACTGGTGCCATTACACTGGTCGGCAGTGGCAAACCCCACAGAGCGTATAAGGTATGGGATAGCCCGGGATGCCACAGAAATAAAAAAGAGCAGGGCTGCGCTTGTCGAATCAGAAAAACTATACCATTATCTTTTTGAAAATAACCCCGTTCCTATTATCATCTGGGATTTTGAAACACTGCAATTTATTGATTGTAATGACGAAGCAACCCGGAAATATGGCTACTCAAAAGAAGAATTTAAGCAATTAACCCTTCGCGATATACGACCGGTTGAAGATATACCGCTTATTGATGAGATTACTTATTCTGAACAAGCATACGGTAAATATGAACGGAAGGTATGGCGTCATCTGAAAAAGAATGGTGAATTAATGTATATGGATGTGCAAGGTGAGCTTATCGACTATAATGGCCGGCGTGCAGCAATTGTTATTGCCCAGGATGTTACAGAAACCCACTATTATCATGAGCTTGACGCACTCGAAAAACAAGTATTGGAGTACAGTGCACGAAATGAAAAATCACTAAAAGATATTATTGGTTTTTATTTGGCCGGTATAGAGTCGCTTCATACAGGTATCAAATGCTCTGTGTTGGAGAAACGACACGACAAGCTGTTTATGCTTGCGGCCCCTAATCTTCCACCCGGTTTTTGGGAATTCACTGATGGCTTTTTGATTGGTGATCAGAACGGTGCTTGTGGTACAGCAGCATATTCAAAAGAAAAAGTAATTATCACTGACATGACTGCCGATGATCGTTTCAAAAACTATCGCGAAAGAATTGTCGACTATCCTTTAAAAGGCTGCTGGTCGTACCCTGTGATGGATAGCAATAACGAAGTAATGGCCACCTTTGCCTTGTATTGCTTTGAAGCACGCTTGCCGTCGCAGCAGGAAGAAAATACAGTGGATAGGGCGACCCACCTGTTACGGATCATACTGGAAAACCATCGCCGCCACCAGGCCCTGCAACTTACCAACGAACGTTTTGAATATGTGATGGAAGCCACTTTTGATGTGATTTGGGACTGGAACCTTGAAACTAATAGCGTTTACTATTCCAATAATATGCAAAAGCTATTTGGCCACCAATCAGGCACCAACTATGATAACCTGCCCTTTTTCTTTGAAAATGTTCACCCGGAGGATCGTGAACGTGCCGTATTATATCCCAATCAGGTAATAAACGGCGACATGATACACTGGACGCAGGAATACCGTTTCCGCAAAGCAAATGGCGAATACGCCAACATATTGGGCCGTGGCATTGTCATTCGTGATGAGAATGGTATCGGCAAACGTATGATAGGCGCCATGCAGGATATTTCTACCCTCAGAAAACAGCACGAACGCCTCACAGAGATCGCCCTGATCAACTCGCACGAGATACGAAAGCCTATCGCCAGCATTTTGGGTCTTATTGAGTTATTTAAAGACATTAAAAATCAAAACCCGGACGAACAGCTGATGCAACATCTCGAATCAGCAACACAGGAACTGGATGATGTGATCAAACGCATTATCAACAAAACGGAAGATTTATAAGCAAATAGTTCCAAACATTGCATAAATTCAGTCCGTTACTAAACGGTACATTCCGCAAGACTGAATCTCTTATGCTTACTCATTTCCCTTTTTTCCTGGTAATGGTTGTCGTCATTATACTATTGATAATGCTGGCAGACAAGATAAAAGTTGCTTACCCAGTGTTATTGGTCGTGGCCGGGCTGCTTATCAGTTTTATACCGGGGGTACCTGTGTTGCATGTAAAACCCGAACTCATTTTTATTCTGATCCTACCCCCGCTGTTATATGATGCAGCCTGGGCTATGTCATGGAAAGAGCTCTGGCGCTGGCGACGTATCGTCTCCAGCTTTGCTTTCGTAGTGGTTTTCCTAACGGCCATGACGGTGGCTTTTGTGGTCAACCGGATCATTCCCGGCTTTTCGCTTGCACTGGGCTTCCTATTGGGCGGCATAGTATCACCACCGGACGCGATAAGTGCAAGCGCTATTTTAAAATTTGTGAAGGTTCCCAAGCGAATGTCGTCTATACTGGAGGGCGAAAGTTTGCTTAACGACGCTTCATCGCTCATCATCTTTCGTTTCTCGCTGATCGCCATTGGCACCGGGCAGTTTATCTGGTATCACGCTGCCCTAAGTTTTGTATGGATGCTGCTGGGTGGCATTGGCATTGGTTTGCTGGTAGGCTGGGTGTTTATGAAAGGGCATAAATACCTGCCGACAGATGTGAACATGGACATCATACTCACGCTAGTTACACCCTATGTAATGTATATGATAGCCGAAGAAGTGCATAGCTCAGGCGTACTGGCAGTCGTGAGCGGGGGGCTGTTCCTGTCCCACAAAAGGCACTATTTTCTCGGAAGCTCATCTCGTTTGCGAGGCATAAACTTTTGGGAAAGCCTGGTATTCCTGCTCAACGGCCTGGTATTTTTCCTGATCGGACTGGATCTGCCCGAAATTACCGCCGGCTTAAAACAGGAAGGCATAAGTTTTCAGGGCGCTATAGGTTATGGCTTATTGATAACAGGTGTATTGATAGTGGTGAGGATATTATCGGCTTATGGCGCAGTATTTGTCACGCTTATTGCCCGCAACTTCATCAAGGTAGCCGACGACAGGAACCCCGGCTACAAAGTACCTCTTGTTTTAGGTTGGACCGGCATGCGTGGTGTGGTCTCCCTTGCTGCTGCTTTGTCCATACCCGTTCAGTTAGATAATGGAGCTGCATTCCCCCACCGCAACCTTATTTTGTTCGTCACTTTTATTGTGATTTTAACTACCCTGCTGGTTCAGGGGCTCACCCTACCCTATTTGCTCAGGAAACTTGTGCTACCTACCTACGACGATTATTTACCGGAAGATAAAGCTGAAGATGTTATTAAAAGAGGTCTGGCCAAAAATGCTATTAAACACCTGACCGAAAATTATCAGGATCACCTGGCTAACCATCCTATACTGCAGCAGATGGTCGACAAATGGAACTCAAAAATTAACGAGGAGCTTGATCCGCAAATACCGGCCGAAAGCAAAAAGATATATCTTGAAGTGATAGACGAGCAACGAAAATGGCTGATCAACAGGAACAACGTTGACGGCCATATCGACGAGGACATCATCCGCAAACACCTGCGCCAGCTGGATCTGGAAGAGGAGAAATTTAAGATAATTTAGTTTGGTTGTAAAGGTTGTAGCAGTTGTATTGGTTGAAGAAGTAAATAAATTTCTCAAACACTGGTCCTCTCAACAAAGTAAAATAGGTCCTCTCAACAAAGTCGGTGCGCTTTGGCCTCTCTAATTTTGTGTTATTAAAATAATCAGAAAATGACACAGAACAATTATCAGGGAGCATTGCAGAAGCCGCTGGGGTCGGGTTTCAATGCTACATCAACAGCAAGCGAAGTAATTAACGGTATTGACCTAACAGGTAAAATCGCTATAGTAACAGGAGGTTACGCCGGTATTGGCCTGGAGACTACCAAAGTGCTTGCCGCCGCAGGCGCAACGGTTATCATTCCGGCCAGGGATATTGCCAAAGCAAAAAAGAACCTGGATGGAGTTGCCAACGTAGAATTCGAAGTAATGGATCTGATGGATCCGGCATCAATCGATGAATTTGCACAAAACTTTATGGCATCGGGCCGCCCTCTTCATTTGCTTATCAATAATGCAGGCATCATGTGGGTACCATTACGCCGGGACGGCCGCGGTATCGAGTCTCAATTAGCCACAAATTACCTCGGCGAGTTTCAGCTTGTTGCCAGGCTGTGGGATGCGCTTAAAATGGCTGATAACGCACGGGTGATCAATGTATCTTCCTTCGGTCACCAGATGGCGCCGTTCAATTTTGAAGATCCTAATTTCCTTAATCGTCAGTATGACACCCTGCAGGGCTATGGACAATCAAAAACTGCCAGTAATTTATTTGCTTTGGAGCTGGACAATCGCGGAAAAGCATTTGGTGTCAGGGCTTATTCATTACATCCGGGAGCTGTTATTGGTACCGATCTCGGCCGCGAAGAACCGATAGAATTATTCAAACAACTGGGTACACACGATGCTGATGGCAATCTTAAACCAGAAGTAGCTGCGAAACTAAAAACCATACCGCAGGGCGCTGCCACAACTGTTTGGTGTGCCACCAGTCCGCTGTTGAATGATATTGGTGGAGTTTATTGTGAAAATGCAGAGGTAGCCGACCTTGATATGGGCAATATAGAACACAGATACGATGAACCTTTGACATTAAGAGGTGTGCAGCCTTATTCGCTGGACGAAACACATGCAAAACGCCTTTGGGAATTGAGTGAGGAAATGACAGGGGTGAAATTCGAAATCGATAATGCTGTCACCAACCAAATAGTTTGATCATGAAGACCTCAGTTAAAAAGATCATAGCTAAAGTAAGCCACAGCCTACCGCGTGTAAAAAGTACCGGCACAAATGTAAATGACATGGTGCCCGGTACTACTGCAATGCATTTGCCCTGGGCTAAATCATCCGTGCTGGCAGAATATTATGAGGCGTTATTGTGGATGAATGATAGCACAAAGCAACTGGAAGAGTTGATAGATTGGTTAGTTTAAGAGTGCCCAATACTTATTATTTTTATGCAGATGGAATACAAAGCCAAATACATAACCGATGATATCAAGCTTTCCTGTTACGAGGACAAGTTCTTTAAATCGGATATCATATTCGAGCACCACATGCTGATCTGGTTTATCTCCGGCGAAACCAAGATCGTACAGGCGGAGGGCACTTATTTATTCAAAGCGGGTGATATATTTCTGATCCCGCGGAATCAATTGGCTACCATTATCAATTATCCTAAAGATGACTTGCCACATAAAACTGTAGTGATGCATTTATCTACCGAACGGCTCAGAAAGTTTTATACCAGCCTGAACGTGAAGCCCAAAGCATCCGCTACACAGAGGATACATACCTTCAATCATCATCCTTTACTGAAGAGTTGCCTGGATTCTTTGATCCCATATTTTGATATGCGCGACCTGCCCGAAAACATTGCCGATTTGAAGATCACGGAAGCGATCAGCATTCTCAGGGTGATTGATAAAGACATTGACAACGTCCTGGCAAATTTTGAAGAACCCGGCAAAATAGACCTGGCTGGCTACATGGAAAAGAACTTTATGTTTAATATGCCGATAGAGAAATTTGGCTACCTGACAGGGCGAAGCATAACCACCTTTAAACGCGATTTCAAAAAGACTTTCGCCACCACACCTCAAAAATGGCTTATCCAAAAACGCCTCGAACTGGCCCACTACCAGCTTGTTGAAAAGCACAAACGGGCTACTGATGTTTGCTACGAGGTTGGTTTTGAAAATCTATCTCACTTCTCTTTCGCTTTTAAAAAGCAGTTTGGATATGCGCCTACGGAGTTGATAGCTAAGAAATAGTTAACGCCTCTCCTCACCCCAATACTGGTTTAAGTCTTCCGAAGGGCGACTTAAATCTAAGGATGAAAATGGAGGACTCTGTCCGGGTAGGTGTATCTAAAGTTTATTCTGGGAAAAAGAGATGAGCTCTGCAATAAATACCGGACGGAGTCCTACGATCATTTAGGATTTAAGAGTGAACTCTTAAACCAGTGTTGAGTTTTTGATTTCTGACTTCCGACTCCCTTAAAACACCTCTCCTACCGTCAAAAACAACCCTCTTGAGCCTTGATTACCAAAGCCATAATCGATATCCAGATTGGTTTTAGACACTTTGCTCAATTTAATGCGCAAACCAGGGCCATACCCTGGTTGGATGGATTGCAGCGGGGTACCCGGAGCCGATGAGAAGCTCTGACCATTTAGGAACACAACACCTCCCAGCAGTCCATTAGGTGTTATCCTGAAACGGTATTCGGCTTCGGCATATACCATTTGCGCCCCGCGGAAACGGCTTTGAATATAACCGCGACCGGTGGTTGAATAAGTATCCCACGAGGTACTTGGCAGATCAAGATATGGCGGACGACCCGATAAGGTGAGCCAGTCGTACGACCAAAATGCGATCACATTATTTGAACCCTCAGGGAAACGGTAATATTTGCGGATATCTACGACTAATGATCTCCAGCCAGAATTACTGCCCAATATCTTCAGGTAATCATAATATTGAATAGCGGCATAAAAACCTTTGGAGGCATTCACCGAATTATCCCTACTATCGAATAAAGCATTCACACTCAACCCTGATGAAGTTGTATGCGGACTTGTCCCGTAAGCTTCATAATCGGACGGAGCCCCGTCCAGCGGACCTTTATTCGAAATATTCCAGTGCTGCATCAGCTTATAGCCTGCCCCCAGGTAAAAGTTGCCGGTCACCTGCCGCAATACAACCTCCGAAAATCGGAACAAATTATACCGCATCGGATCCTCATCCTTGATGTTGGAGTTGGTACCCAGTCCATAAGTACTTTGCGGATACACATAAAACCTGGCATCACCCAAAAACACAAACTTGTTATTATTCGTCCAAATGCTGGATACAATTGGCAAAGTAAACTGCTTACGTTCCGTAAAGCCTATACTTGTCGTAATGGCCGACACTTTTGAGTTTGGCGCTGAACGGAATACAATATTCCCGGTCAGCGTACCGGCAAACTGGGTTTGCAGCGAATAGCCTACCGCAGGCACAAATGATACAATAGGCTTGCGGCCGATGGTATCCAGCTTGGCGGGCTTATAATTTTTGGTAAAAATAGATTGTAACAGGTCAGAAATATCGGTTTCCTGCGCCACTTCTTCTGGCATTACCTTGGCTGTATCTTTACGCGGATATTTGGTTATAGGAATTAGCGGCCTGTCCTGGGCATACAGGTTAGCGGTAAAAATCAGGCTCCCAATCAGTATAAAAATAACAGCGAAAAACCGCCTCATTGATAAAGTTGTAAAATGACTACCCGGTCTATAAACGTCTAGGGGCGCAATATTAAAGTTTTTAATCTGCTAAATGAAACCTCATGTGCCTTTTAGGTTAAGCACAATAAAACTTTTTGTTAAGATTTTCGTATTATCTATTATAAAGTAGATAATTATTATTCATCTATTATTTTATGGATATTTATTAATTATCTAATTAAAAGTTGATAACTTTACTATATGAAGTATTGCGTGGTAACTGGGGACATAGCTAATTCTACGTCAATAGCGGCAGTTAAACGTGTCGAATTAATTGATCGTGTCAGTACGCTTATCAAATCGTGGGTAGCTAAACCGAAATATGCAGAGATATTCAGGGGCGATAGTTTCCAGCTATTGTTTGATGATGTGCCCGAAGCACTGAAAAGAAGCATACAGATCAGGTGTTGGCTCAAAAGTTATACGGATGGTGTTGGGAATGAGCAATTGGACGCCCGTTTATCTATCGGCATAGGCGAGGTCGCGTATTTTGGGAAGTCAGTTTTAGATGCCGATGGTGAGGCTTTTCATTTATCGGGCCGTGCCTTTGATGAAATGAAAGCCGCGCAAAATTATTTCCAGGTATCAACCAATGATGCGAGGTTGAATGAACAGCTAAATATCATACTCCACCTCGCTAATATTATCATCAGCCAGTGGACAAAAAACCAGGCCGAAGTGATATTTCTTTTACTCGAAGGCAGGACACAGCAGGAAATGGCAGACGAACTAAAAATCGCCCAATCGGCCGTAAACAACCGGATAAAGCTTTCCCGCTGGAAGGAAATTGATAAAACAATGCGTTATATTGCATCACTAATGTAATGATGTAATGGCGCTCAACTTATTGTTACGTTTACTGATTGCCCACCTGCTAACCGATTTTGTGTTGCAGCCAACATCCTGGGTAAAAGATAAAAAGCAGAAGAAACACCGCTCAGCAAAACTATACTTGCATGTATTGATCGCCGGCGCTACAGCCTACCTTTTTGCAGGGCTATGGCATAACTGGTGGTTACCTCTGATCATAATCATAACCCATTTCTTTATTGATCTGTGGAAACTGAATCGCCGGGAGAATTTGACTTATTTCCTGCTCGATCAGCTTTTTCACATCCTGGTAGTTATAGCACTTTGGATAGGCATCAGTTTCGATTTGCATACCGTCTGGGCATATCTTACAGCATTAGCCCAGAATACCAAATTTTGGCTTATTGCTACCGGCTATGTACTGGTCACCTGGCCCCTAGGCTATATTATAGGCATGGCCACCGAAAAATGGCGCGATGCCGCTGAAGTAAATAAAGAAGGCCTGGCCAAAGCAGGAGTATGGATAGGATTTTTTGAGCGACTGTTGATATTAACTTTTATTATAAGTAATCAATTTGCGGCGGTAGGTTTTCTCATCGCCGCCAAATCCATTCTCCGCTTTAGCGATAAGGAAAACACTCAAAAGAAAACCGAATACGTGTTAATAGGCACTCTGATGAGCTTTGCTTTCGCCGCTATTATCGGGATTATTATTACCAAATCGTTGTAAATTCTTTTTCTTCTTTTCCCCTCTTTACCGCTTGCGGTAGAGAGGGTGACGAGCGCAGCAAAGTCAGGTGAGTCAACTCTACAAGCGTCCAACCTAAAAACTTCCCCGGGAAAATTGTCCATGCCCTTGCTCCCATCCTCCATTCCTTTGCGAAGCCAAACTGCGCAACTTTGACTTATCAATTCAAACACAAAAATTTAAGTTAAAACACAATGAAAACTTTCGCAGTTCCAACAAGAGAACAAGTATCAGACAATAACAAAGTAGTTTTTGATAACCTTAAGCAAAAAATAGGCATGGTGCCCAATTTGTATGCCACTATGGCTTATTCAGACAATGCACTTGGTAATTATATAACTTTCCAGAGCGGAAAAACATCATTACGCGCCAAAGAAAAAGAAGCAGTTAATTTGATAGTGAGCCAGGTAAACAATTGTATCTATTGTTTAAGCGCGCATACCGCTATAGGTAAAATGAATGGATTTACCGACGAACAGATCATAGAAATTCGTAAAGGCAGCGCCTCATTTGATGCCAAACTCGATGCATTGGTAAAACTTGCAAAAAACATCACAGAAACTAAAGGTAAGGCTGACAGTGCTTTGGTCGACAACTTTTTTGCAGCAGGTTATAACGAAGGTACCTTGATTGATTTGATCATGCTGATTGGCGATAAAACCATTATGAATTATTTGCACAATCTGACCGAAGTACCCGTTGATTTTCCTTTGGCACCGGCATTATAATACTTCAATATTTAACCCCGCTTTCGATTTTGGAAAGTGGGGTTAATATGACAAACAAAAGTCGCCCTGAGTCAGGTCTTAACTATATTTGTACAAACCTATAAAAGCCATGGAAAAGAGATTCCCTATACCACCATTTACAATGGAAACCGCTCTGCAAAAAGTGCAGGCCGCCGAAGATGCCTGGAATACCCGCGATGCGGAACGCGTAGCATTAGCTTATACTGTTGATACTGAATGGCGCAACCGCGCTGAGTTTATTAACGGACGAGAAGAAGTTGTAGCCTTCCTGAAACGCAAATGGGCAAAAGAACTGGATTATAAATTAAAAAAGGAACTGTGGGGCTTTCGTGAAAACCGGATGGCCGTGCGCTTTGAGTACGAATGGCGTGATGACTCAGGCAATTGGTACCGGAGTTATGGTAACGAGAACTGGGAGTTTGACGAGAATGGCTATATGCGTAAACGTTACGCAAGCATTAATGATCTGCCGATCAAAGAGTCAGACAGGAAGTTGAAATAATTTATGCAGACGCAAAAACCACTGACGCTGGTTGATCCCCAAAACGGTAACCAGGCTTTTAAGATATTTCCGTACAGCGATACCAGTCATTTTGACCATGTACAGCGGAATAACTATTACACGGTTATCATCAATCTTTCCGGCAGCGGCAAACTAAAGTCTGATTTCTCGGCATACGATTTTTCGGGCCAGGTTATGATGTGCTTTTCTCCGTATCAGCCATTTATGATCAGCCCGGTAGAAGAATTGAATGGCGTAGTGTTAAACTTCCATCCCGATTTTTTCTGCATTCACCTGCATCAAAAAGAAGTAGCCTGCAATGGTGTGTTATTCAATAATATTTACCAGCCGCCATTTATTACGCTTACAGATAGAGATATCACCATATTGCTGAATATCATCGAACAGATGCAGGCCGAAATGCAAAATGCCGCACTGGCACAATATGAACTGCTGATATCCTACCTTAAGATATTTCTGATCCATGGTTCACGTCTCCGCGTAGAACAAAATCCGCTTGCTTCGGCAGAAATCTCCGGATTGAAAGAGCCTTTCGTTTTGCAAAATCTAAAGGACGCTATTGAGGAGCATTTCAAAACCAAACACGCCCCCGCTGATTATGCCGATTTGCTAAACATCTCGCCGAAGGCATTAGCCAAGATCACCAAAAATCATTTTAATAAAACGCTTACCAATATGATAGCCGAGCGTATCGTGATCGAAGCCAAACGGGAGCTTTACCTTACTTCAAAACCTGTAAAATCCATTGCCTACGAGCTCGGCTTTAATGACGAGTTCTACTTCAGCCGCTTCTTTAAAAATAATGCCGATGTATCACCGCAGTTGTACAGGGAGACGGTGGGGTTTGCAAAGGCGGAAGCATAACTTTCTCAGATGCCTTCCATTACATGATAAATCTTATCTTTAGGCACTTAAATTTTATCATGAAGAAAATATTACTCATCATCTGCCTTGCTGCATTATCGGCAAGTGTTTCAGCACAATCTGTTAATTTTGGAATTAAAGCCGGGCTGAACCTATCAACAGTGCGCGCTTCACCCAGTGATCCTATCGAAAAAACAAATGATAGGGCAGGATTTCATGTAGGTGCAATTGCAGATATCGGTTTTAAGGAATTTAGTCTGCAACCGGGTCTGTACTACATCACGAAAGGGAATACTTTTACCACTACATACCCTGCCTCTGATGGCCAGCAAGGTATGGTAGAAAAAGGCGATACGAGACTAGATTATCTGGAACTGCCTGTAAACGTGGTATACAATCTTAAAATAGTCCCTGATGTAAAAATGTACTTTGGCGCAGGAGGCTATTTGGGTTATGGTTTATCCGGTAAAGGGAAAGCCACAATAACTGGTAGAATAAACGAAACTTTTGAGGATAATTTTTCATTTGGCGGGGACCTGAACGCCGATAAAAATCCGGATTATGGTTTAAGTTTTATAGCAGGAACACGATTAAAGCATTTTTCAATCGATGTAAACTACAGTTTAGGCCTTGCTAATATTCTGCAGGAGGACGGGGTGAATACACGCAAAAACAGTGCTGCCGGTATTTCATTGGGATATTGGTATAAATAGAAAATACCGCCCGTTCAAGTGTAAAATTTTAACGGGCGGTATTAAAAACTAAATCAAAAGGCTGAATACTTCTCCGGTTCAGCTATCGTATGCCCTAACACCAATTCCTCTATCTCCGGAATAACAGCTATTTCCGTTTCGTAATGTGCTTTCTCAAATGCGGTCAAAGCATCTGATTGCTTTTGTACCCAGTCGGTATCAGAAACACCTTTATCTAACCTATCCAAAGCCTCCAACCCAATTGCCGCGGCTGCTGAAAGATTTTTAGAGTGATCTTGTACCTCCATCAGGCGTTTATTAGCTGTGAATAAAGGCTGTAACCAGGCATCATTCTGTTTCCATGTTTGCAGGTACGTTCTGATCGCTTCCTCAGCATTTTTATCCTTCTTCTCTAAATACAACTTCACCAAGGCCCTGAACTTCCTTTTCGTTGCTGGGTCCGCCAATACCACATCCGAAACCGAAGTAAGCGGTGTAGTTTGATAGGAAGCCTGCGGCGCTCTCATCATCATGGCAACCAGCTTGCGATAACCCTTTACCTGGCTAAGCACATCCGTCAGCACTTGCAAATGTTCAATAGACTCGCCATTGGTCAGACGGCGCAGCGCACGTTCGTAGTTGGTCAGATGGTTCAATCCCTGTTCGTCCAACTCATTACTTAACACATATAACCGGCGATACATATCATCCACATCTGTCACACTTGCCGGCGACCATAACCTTTCGGCAATAGCGGCCGTGCGGGGCCAGATCCGGCCATCAATATTGTTATCATCAGCAAGCTCAGTCCACTGTGCTGCCTCTCCGCCCAGGATATTAGGGTTGTTAGCTGCAGCTATAGAGACATTGTTATAATGAATATAAGCCGGCAAGAACAGGTCGGTGTAAAAGCCTTCGGATATCAGTACCGGGTTATGCTGTGCGATATCATTAGCCATGCCGTATGATTTGATCATGCTGTTATCAGATGGTATCCATTTATGCACGATGGCATCCTTTGGCAGTTTATTACTATATATCTCCTCCCAGCCGATCATCGTACGATGATGCTTTTTCATCAACCCATAAACCCGCTGCACAAAGTAACGCTGCAGATCATCAGTGCTTTGCATTTGGTGTTGGTTCATCCAGTCCATTATGTTCGGGTTTAGCTTCCAGGCCTGTCCGTTATTTTCGTCGGCGCCAATGTGCATGTACGTTGCCGGAAAAATATCGGACATCTCGTCAATAAACTTATCCAGGAAATCATAAACCTTCTCATTGGTCGGGTCGAACGTTGGCGCCACCATATTGGCCACAATATCCGCTATAGAGGTAACCGGCGGAGTCTTGATCTCCGGGTGCTCCTTTTGCCACTGCATCCGCTGACCAGGATGATATGGCCCCGGCTGACTGGCGAATTCCGGATACCCCGCAAACCAGCTTTGTGCGTGCCCTGGCATATCAAATTCAGGTACAATCGTAATCCCCCGCTCCGCTGCATATTTTACAATTTCCTTCAATTGCGCCTGGGTATAGTAATCACCATTCGATCCTTTCTCATGCAACAACGGAAAAACTTTTGACTCAACCCGGAAGCCTTCATCATCGGTCAGATGCCAATGCAATACGTTCATTTTCACTGCAGCCATCGCATCGATATTCCGCTTCACTTCATCGTATGACACAAAATGCCGGGCAACATCCAGCATCAAGCCTCTCCACTTAAATCGGGGTGAATCGTCGATCTGCACACAGGGGAAGTAATAGCCTTTCTCATCTTTATCGCAAAGCTGAATAATAGTCTGTAAGCCACGTAGCGCCCCAACGGTAGTCGCCGCATTCAATATAACTTGCTTCTCACCCACTTTAAGTGAATAGCTTTCATCTACACCAATACCGGCATGAGCGTCAGTTTTCACATTGATCACCAAAGCTGCCGAATCATTCTTATCAGCCGGTGTTATATATTGCTGACTAAAAGCAAGCCCGGTCCTCCTGTTGAGCGTTTGATAAGTTCGGTTAACTGCTTTAAATAAGACAGTATCTGCCGCATTGCCCTGTACCGATATGGTAAACTTGTTGTTGATGCGGAATTTACCCGCCATTACTGCCAATTGCTTAGGCACAGGCATAAGGTTCAATGTATTCTGCTGGCCATTAACAGCGATACAACTAGAAAACAGGAAAGCAATAAGGATAATCTTCTTCATAATGATTAATCGTTGTGATATGGATTTCTTTCAATTTCTTTCAGACCCTTTTCAGTGCACATGCCGCGGATGTAAACCTCCACCAGGTTTTTGAACAGTTTATAAGGACCGCCTTTAAAGTGCTTATGCTCATCCGACCGCGTGATCGAACTATATAAGATCACAATACCTTTAAGTGCTACATCAGGAGCAATAAAATCATGAAAATAGCCTTCATCAATACCCCGCTGCGTTAATGGCAAAAATAAGCTTCCGTAGTTTTTACTGCTTCGGTTAATGGCTGCATTTTGCAATTCAGGATAATAGTGATTCAGGTCGTGGAAAAACTGGTGGTTTACACCAAAGTCCTTTCCAACACTTCCCCTGAAGAGTATAAGCAATGTAGTTACAGGATCATCCCCCTTGCTCAGTATAGCCGCAAACTCATTATAGTATCCGTCATACAATACCCGAAGGCATTCTGCAAGCAGATCCTCCTTGCTTTTAAAATACTTATAAACTGTCTTGGTCGAAATCCCCATCGGCTCGGTCAGCCTCTTAATAGTCATGTTCCGGATGCCATGCTGCAGAAACTGCTCCAATGCAACTTCGGTGATCTTTTCTTTCAATTGGAAAATATTTTCAGGTTAATGTTTTCCAAATATAACAGGAAAATATTACACAGCAAATATTTTCCAAAATATCATATTGGCCCTCAGGTATATAGAGAAATACAGGGGAAAACACCGTAAAAATCAGGGTGTTTTAACGGTGTGATTTGTCAAAATTTTTAGCTCACTTTATTTACGTTTTGTTTAATATGGCAATCACACCTTAGATGCCGCACACACCCACCTTAAGCGGCAATATATAAGGTTGTAACTAAATTCTTTGCTTAAGGATATCTCTACCTGGCCTGATTCCGTTATTGAATGGAGTCTAAAATACAGCGAGTTACAACATAACTAAAAGAATATTAACCGTTTACTAAACAAAAACCAATATGCCAAGTCATTTTTACACCACCGATCCGCAGCAGGACGTATTCCTGGATGAAGGTCTTATTTTTGAAGGCGTTGCTTGTTATGTTTTTCCGGTCGAAATATTAAGAGACCTGCAGTCGAGAGTTCCATTTTTCCGTTGGAAACACCCCACAGGCGATAATTTTTATACGCTCGACCTGGCAGGAGAATTAGCGCCGCAAAGTGGCTATATTCATAAAGGCCCTGCATGTTATGTCTACGCAAATCAACTACCAAATTCAGTGGAACTTTATCGCTGGGTTCACCCGCAAAGAGGGGATCATTTTTATGCGCTTGCTGCAGAACCTGAATTAATTGCAGAACGCTATATTGAAGAGGGTGTTGCCTGTTACGTTTTTGCTGATCAGCAACCCAGAACCGTCCCTTTTTACAGGTGGTACGATCCGCATGTAATTATTCAATAAGCATAGTCGGGCTACCGCACCAGTTCAAGTGTTCAACTTGAACTGGTGTATGTTATTCAAGCCGTCTTTTTCCCGGTAACCAGCAAAATAATGCCTCCTATTACCAGTATGCCCCCAGCATAAGGCGGCCAGTTAACAGTATGCTGACGATCAGCTGAGACCTGTATGGGCCCTGCGTCAATAACTTTTTCCTTTTTGGTATAAGTAAACCCTGTCCATATCAGCATAGCTGCGCCTGCTATTAAAAGGACGATCCCGATGGTTTTGTTCATAGTTGGTTGATTGGTAAGTAAAAAAGGAAAAAGTGCGGGAAATGTTTGACAGTTATTTTATCAAACAAATTAGAAAGCCAGAGGTTAAATCGATATGATACTAGAAGGCCAGATATGGACAAACGATGCACAGCGATTTAAAGTACTGGGTTTTGAACCTTCAGGACATGCACTGATTTTTGGCATCACTCAAGTAGACTACCTCAACGTCGATGAAAATGGCAAACGGGAAATCCCTGTAGATGTGCTGGAATCATTCCTTACGAAGGAAATGAGCGATTTTAAATTGGTATCCTGACAATAAATTTCTTTTAATACGTATTAATAGCATGGCATTACCATTCAGAATAACTTTCGATAACAAGGACCACGTTTACCACGTGCTCAACACCGAACGCATAGATCACAATACCAAACAACTGGAGCTGATGCTCGACGGCAATAAGATGGTAATAGAGAAGAATGACAAAAATTGCTGGGTGCAAAAAGATGGCGAGCCCTGCCCTTCTGGCTTGGTGGAGTCACTTGGCCGGTCTGTATCTTTAAGGATGCGGATGTAACCTTTTCTTAAAAGGAGTTTATGCTGAGCCAGAATCTGCCAGTAGTTTGCAAAGGGACGCCGACCAGCAAGAGCCTCGGTCGTACTACAAATGGTGGGTATTTAAATCAAACAAAATCCGCAATAATTGCTTATATTTACTTAACTAATAAATATAAATAATTAATTATCAGATGGAAACGAATGAAAATTCTCCGTCAGATGATGATGACGGAAAAGCAGCGGGTATAGTGAGTTATTTCTTCATTATTGGATGGCTTATTGCCTATTTTGCCCTGCATCATAAAAACAAAACTGGCCTTGGCAGTTACCAGTTAAGGCAAACTTTGCTGTTTCATATTATTTCAACTGTTATAGTAGCTGCATTAGATATCATTTTCTTCTACCTGCTTTTCAGCCCCGATTATTGGGTGGCTTCAGCTTTAAACTGGTTAACCAGAACTTCCATCATTGTTCTTTGGGTGTTTGGATTTCTTGGAGCAATAAATGGTGAAAAGAAACCCATTCCACTCATCGGCGACAAGGCACAAACCATGTTCTCGGGTATTTGATATCTTTACTGCACAGTTCGTTATGCAGCAATCGTCAATAGAAAACCTGATCAGATATTTTAAGCAATACTTTCCGCTTAATAGCATTGAACGCGATGAACTGGCAACGCATTTCACTGAGCGCAAAATAAAGCGGCGCGGGTTTATCCAACAGGAAGGCGATGTCTGCCGCCACTTCAATTTCGTGGTTTCCGGCTGCTTTAAAATGTATGCAGCGGATAAAAATGGGAAAGAGCATAACATCCAGTTCGCTGCAGAAAATGACTGGATTACCGACTTGAGCAGTTTTTATTCCGAAAAGCCCGGCCGGCTCTATATTGAGGCGGTAGAACTCTCTGTGATTCTACAGATCAAACATCCTGACCTGCTTCATTTATACACCAATCATCACAAGTTCGACCGCAACTTCAGGATAATGATCGAACAAAAATTTATCGAGCTGCAAAACAGGGTATTGCAAAATATCAGTTCAACAGCCGAGGAGCGGTACCAGTTTTTCCTGGATCAATATCCCCATCTTTCTAACCGGTTGCCCAACACACAGATTGCCTCTTACTTAGGCATAACGCCTGAGTTTCTGAGCAAGATCCGGAAGGATCTGGTAGGTAAGTCTTAAGCTACATTAAGAGTATTTCTTAAGATTGTTTATTGGTTGAAAAGCTCCGGGCTCAGCAACTTTGCAGTGTTATTAATTAATCCCATGCAAACTGAAAGTTCAAAACTCATAATGCTTCGTTTCGTAGAGTTCATTAATACTGCCAATGAAACGCTGGCAGTAGAACTCATTCATCCACAGGCAATATTTTATATACCAGGCTATCCTGAACCCATGCACGGTCCGGCTGGTTACCTTGCTATCATTGCTATGATGCGCAGTGCTTTTCCAGATATTCAATGGACGCTCGACGAAATGGTAACCGAAAATGATAAAGTAGCGGCGAGGTTTACAATGCGGGGCACACATAACAATGCTTTTTTGGGCGTCCCTCCCACCGGCAAACCAATCGAAGTGCAGAGTATGGCTTTCTATCATTTGTCGGATGGACAATTTATAGAAGAACATGGGCAGCCTGACATGTTAAGCTTGCTGCAACAAATTGGCGCAGTAGCAACGGTAAAATAGACGATATTATCATGAGCACACAAGAAGAAAAACAGGCCATACTGAATTTACTTACTGAATATGACAATGCACTAAACTCTGCGAATATTGCATTAATACCTTCCTTCTATGCTGAGGACGGCTTGTTTATGCCAGACGGCATGCAGGAATTGTCAAGGAACGACCTGCAGAAAAAGAACCATGAAAGCTATTTGAAAAAGGTACAATTCCGGATCGATTTTACAATAGCAGATATCATAATTGATGGACGATATGCATTTGTGCAGGCTATTGCCAAAGCAAACAGCAGGAATTTGGAGACAGACAAAGTATCTGCGAAGACAAGCAGGGACCTCTTTATACTCCGTAAGGATCAGGACAAATGGAAAATCTTTCGTTATATTTTCAACAATGTGAAAGAGCAGCAAAATTAAATTAAGCAATATGAAAGCAGTGGTATTATATGTTGCAGGAGGCCCGGAAAATTTTATCATCGAGGAAAGACCCATGCCCTCTCCCACCTTAGGTCAGGTATTAGTCAAAGTAAAAGCATTTGGACTGAACCGGTCCGAATTAATGACGCGTAAAGGCTATTCACCTAATGTTAAGTTTCCAAGAGTGCTTGGCATTGAATGTGTCGGCGAAATTGAAAATGACCCTTCCGGTGAATATAAACCAGGACAGAAAATAGCAGCTTGTATGGGCGAAATGGGCCGGGAATACGACGGAAGCTATGCCGAATACACCATGCTTCCTAAATCCATTATTTATCCTTTCGAAAGCAACTTGTCGTGGAAAGAACTTGGAGCTATGCCCGAAATGTTTCAAACAGTATACGGTTCGTTGCACCTCGCACTAAAAATTAAAGAAGGAGAAACGCTGTTAATAAGGGGTGGCACCTCGTCTATTGGTATGCTGGCAACCCAACTTGCAAAACAGAGCGGACTAACAGTTTTAGCAACCACAAGAACCCCTGGCAAACGGGAGCTTTTGATAAACAATGGCGTTGACTATGTTTTGATTGACGATGGCAGCCTGTCGGATAAGGTTAAAGAAATCTTTCCGGAAAGCGTAAATAAAGTATTGGAATTGATAGGCACTTCAACCTTAAAAGATTCGCTAAAATGCGCTGCTAAGGGCGGCACCGTCTGTATGACCGGAATGTTGGCCGAGCAGTGGGAAATTGCTGACTTTGTACCGATGGATTATATTCCTGCGACAGTCAATCTTACAGTGTGTGACAGCGGCCAGATCAAATCAGACAAGGCCAGCTTCCAGGAATTCATTCGCGATGTTGAGGCTGGTAAAATCAAACTCAATATTAGCCGCACATTTATGCTGGATGAAATTGTCGAAGCACATAAATTGATGGATAGCAATACTGCCGGTGGAAAAATTGTGATTGTGGTTTGATAAAAATGGTATTAAAGAGGGAGACTAATCCAGCACCTTCATCGTCACTTCAACAATATCTCTAAACACTTTTTTATCAGCAGCTGATTTTGCGGTAACGCGCATGCCCTTTATTGAATTCAAGATAAACTGGGCTAAAGCGTGGCTGCTTTGCTCATTCGATATTTCTCCGCTATCCTGGCCTTTCTTGATAGCTTCGTTAAAATACTTCTCCAATTGACGATCGTTGTCGCAGAGCATCTTATTCACTTCCGTATCATGTGGAGCCATTTCCACACCCGCATTTACCAGGAAACATCCTTTATGCTGATTGTCACTAAGCAACTCAGTAACCGTTAGTTCAAACATCCGTCTGATGGCCACTTTTGCCGTTGGAGCGTTATCTACAATAGCCTTCATTTCGGTGGTAGCTATTTGTTTATAATTCTCCAACGCACGTATAAAAAGCGAGTGCTTATCGCCAAAGGTATCATACATGCTCGAACGGCTGATACCCAGCCCATCCACCAGGTCCTGCATAGAAGTCCCGTTATATCCCTTGTGCCAAAAAAGGTTCATAGCCTTTTTCAGTACCTCATCCTCATCAAAATCTTTAGTCCTTGCCATAACAGAAAAGCTTTGCCCGTTTATGAGCAAAGCTATTGATTTTTAGATAGAGATTAGAGACTACTTAATTAGAGATTAGTGATTATCGCACCAAATCTGCAACGGCTTCCCCTAATCACTAATCTTTAATCTCTAATCAACTAAAATTATCTAGATCCCCCGCCGGCTAAAATAGTTTCGCCGGTTAGCCATTTTGAATCGTCAGATGCCAGGAACACTGCAATAGGGGCAATATCATCAGGCTGACCGATACGACCGAGCGGTGTAGTTGTTTCTGCCCATTTCTGGAAATCGCTGCCTATGAAACCTGCAGTATGAGTACCTTCAGTTTCTATCATGCCAGGATTGATAGAATTTACACGGATCTTTTTAGGACCAAGCTCTTTCGACAACACCTGGGTGATCGAATCCACAGCACCTTTAGTTGCTGTATAAATAGCGCTTCCCGGAGGAGTGATACGGCTCACTACCGAACCGATGTTGATCACGCTGCCGCCTTTATCACCGAAATGGTTCACCGCATTTTGGGTTGCCAGCAATAAGCCAAGTACATTGGTGTTAAACTGGCGGTGAAATTCATCTTCAGTGATTTCTTCTACCGGGCTGAATTTGTATATCCCTGCATTATTAACCAGGATATCTACTTCGCCATATATGGTTTTTGCTTCGTCAAATATGCGTTTTACATCAGCTGCTTTTGACACGTCGCCTTGTACCGCAACAGCCGTACCGCCATTAGCTACAATTTCCGCAACTACCTTTTCAGCACCTTCTTTTGATGACGCATAATTGATAACCACAGCTGCACCTTCTGCTGCAAGACTCTTAGCTATACCTGCACCAATACCTTTTGATGCTCCTGTTACTATTGCTACTTTGTTTTCTAACTTTTTCATCGTTGTATATATTTTGTCGTGATTTAATTTCCTTATCGGAATGATTGTTCCACAAAGATAAATCAAAAACGGAACGACCGTTCCTAAAAAGTTCAAAGATTATTTCGGGATGACAATCTCCTGGTTGACTAACTTGTATTTACGATTTTAGAGTTACGATTTACGAATGAATTTCAACCAATACAACTATTTCAACCTTTACAACCAGTACAACAACCACTTAACAATAAATCACCAAAACCTCTTGCAAACAACTAACAATTTTAGTATCTTTGATTATTCCTTTATGCCAATTGGCATTTAAATCATCAATGAGAAAGTCTAAACCAAAATTCCCTTCGGCCGAAAGGCTGGGCAATCTTATCATGCAATATTTCGAGTGGATTGAGGGTGAATATCATATCGAACAAAAAGAAATAAAAGGTGTACTGACCGATGAAAAAGTTTGGGATCGCGAATCTGAACCTCCTACCATTGCCGGATTAGCGTTTCACCTCGGGTTCAGTAGTCTCAAGCAAATGGAACAATATGAAGCTGCCGGTAAATATGCCGGTTTAATTCAACGTGGTCGTTTGCGCATCATAGCCGAATATGAGAAGAAACTGCACACCGGGCCATCTTCTGGTGCCATTTTCGCTCTAAAAGGCCTCATGGGTTGGAATAATCAGGATGAGAACAAACCGTCTGAAGCAACCAATATAAACCTCAAAACAGAGATCATAACTACGGGGCCGTCACTTGCTTCTTCCGAACGGGATGTGGTATTATAATTACCTGGTATAATAATAATCCTCTTCTTCTTTGTAGTTGGTAGTTACATTGTTGATGATGGTATTATAAACCAACTCATAATGCAGGTTGAATTGAGAAGATGTAAGCAGATCGATATGTGAGCTGCGGGATACCACATTAACAGGTTGTATCACAGTTCCCGAAGAACTGGCCGCATCATAAAAGCCAACCATGTTCCTCAGTCCGGCAAGCGAGGCTGTAATATTGAGGCTTGAATTGACAATCGTATAATTACCTGCTGTTGAATCTATTCCCGCAGATACGGTATTGTTACCTCCCAGGTTGATATTACCTCCAGAGTCACTGCTCCATAAACCAACACTGTTAAAAGTATTGTCTTTATTAAACCGGGCGCGGCTAACATTTGTAAACGATGTTACACAGGTAGTATCCAGTTGTACTGCACCATTGGCATAAATAACTGTCTTTTGTTTCTGCAGATTCCACTTGCCAAGTATCAGGTTAGGGGCATTATAGGGAGCGCCGCCGCTGCTACCTTTTTGGCAGGCCTGCGATGCTCCTATCAAGAGGCAAGCCAGCAGTATGCGATAAAGTTTATTCATCAGGTTATAATTTAGATGAAGCTTCGGTTTAAAACTAAAATTAAAGTTATAAATAATTATCTACAAATCAAATGCTTGCAGATCAACAAGCCTCCGTACTTTTTACTGAAAACTATAACGCGACAGCATATGTTGTGGTTAACCAGGGCGGTAGTAGCTCAGGCAAAACTTACGCTATTATGCAGGCACTATTTAGCCTTGCAGGCGAACGGCCCAATCAAGTGATAACCGTAGTTGGACAGGATATCCCTAATCTTAAAGCAGGCGCCTTGCGCGATGCACTTAAAATATACAATGATTCGAAGCCGATAACCGCTTGCATCAAGTCATACAACAAATCAGAGCGTATCTTCTTATTCAATAATGACAGCGTAATAGAATTCAAAAGCTATACTGACGCACAGGATGCAAAGTCCGGGAAAAGAGACTATCTGTTTTTAAACGAGGCAAACGGCATCGACTGGAATATCTATAGCGAATTAGCTCTGCGCACCAGAAAACGGATTTATATCGACTATAACCCCAACACAGCGTTCTGGGTCCATGATAATTTGCTTGGCCGCGAGGATGTTCAGCTCATTATATCCGATCATCGGCATAACCCGTTCCTTGATGACGGTACACATCATCGGATAGAGTCGTTGCGGCAAACAGATAAAGAAAGATGGAAGGTCTATGCCAGAGGTATTACAGGTAAAGTCAGCGGACTCGTCCTAAGTAATTGGGAGCTATGTGACACAATACCGAAAGACGCCAGGCTGATTGCCCTTGGGCTCGATTTTGGTTTTACCAACGACCAAACCGGCTGCATTGAAGTGTACAGGTATAATGGCGAATTATGGCTAAACGAGTTGATCTATGAGACAGGCTTAACTAACCCGGATATATCCAAAAAGTTTACCACCCTGGGCATCCGCAAAAGCACAGAGATCATTGCTGACAGTGCTGAGCCCAAATCCATTGAAGAACTCAGGCGTTTAGGATGGTTCATTACCGGTGTGAGAAAAGGCGCTGATAGTATAAAAAACTCTATCGATATCTTAAAACGCTACAAACTCAACATTACACTGAACAGCGTCAATCTGCGTGAAGAATTGAGCCGGTATAAATGGGTAACAGACCGTTCCGGGAAGGCTATCAACAAACCCGTGGATAGTAACAATCACCTGATCGATCCGCTACGATATGTTGCATTAAATAAATTAAAAATCAATAAATTAGCTATGCCGAAAAGCAAACTTCCTTACAAGGATACAAACTCGCAGTCGCCACTCTCAAATTTGATTAATCTATGATCGAGAAAACGCTTAAAACAATCGATGGTAGCCTGAGGGTGCGCATACCTACTATCCTCAACGAGATCACGCTCGGTCAAATGATCGAGATGCAGGAGAAGCATTATCTGAATGATCTGGATGCCATCAGCATTCTCTCAGGCATCCCGAAACAAGATCTGAACAACGTCATTAATTTTGATGACTTCAGCATCTTCAGCGAATATGTCCAATCACTGGCCCACCAGATCAAATACCTATACAACAGCGACATTGTTCCACATAAGGTAACGTTTATGCTGGGCAAGCGAAAAGTGGTGCTTAAGGTGATCCATAACCTATCAGTTGAACCTGCCGGAGCCTTTTTAGCTGCTCGTGATATCATTGCCGACGAGATCAATGCCCACATCGGCCTGTATGGCGAGGAGAATTGGAAGGAGTATTTTCAGCCATCGCTCAAAGCTTGCTGTAACGTGCTGGCTCAATACTTTTTCTGCCGCGCAACGGGGAAAAAATATGATGAATACGATGCAGAAGAATTTAACGAAGAGGTTAAAAAATTGAGGGTAACGGAGGCACTACCCATAGCCAAGCATTTTTTTACCTGTTATCCCGACTTCAATGGTATTACGAACACGAATTTAAAACAGCTGCGTAGAAATTGTTTGTGAAATGTTTGTGAAGGGCTAAAAACTGCTCTACAGTGCTTCCAGAGAGGTGCCCAAAGAGAGACTCGAACTCTCAAGAGATAATTCTCAACGGCTTCTGAAATAAGATTAGAGATATTTAAGTTAATAGAAGTGTGCCCGGAACGAGATTCGAACTCGTACACCCTTACGAGTGCCACCCCCTCAAGATGGTGCGTCTACCAATTTCGCCACCCGGGCATAAAAAAGATATGAGATATTAGATTTGAGAATTGAGACCCAAAATATCTCATATCTAAAATCTCACATCTCATATCTAAAGATGGTGCCCGAAGAGAGACTCGAACTCTCAAGAGACAATTCTCAACGGCTTCTGAGACCGCAACGTTTACCAATTTCGCCATCCGGGCATGGGGTTGCAAATATAATTGTTTATGCCATATAGCTCAAATAAATATTAAAATTAGCTCGCTTTGTAAAAACGGTCTTAAAGGTTAACTTAGGATAATCAATTTTAACTGAACTATGCGAGAGAAAAAAGCTGTGTTAATATTGCTTTTGATCGTTTTAAACTTCAGCGCATGGGCACAAAAAGCCGATGCAATTTTGGGATCATGGGCCAATCCAAACGGCCAGGACCATATTTTGATATATAAACACGGTGACAAGTTCTTTGGCAAGCTCGACTGGATAAAAGTTCCGAACGACGAAAACGGCAAGCCCAAAACAGATAAAAACAATCCTGACCCCGCGTTACGCTCGCGCCCGGATCTTGGACTTGAGCTATTAAAAGATTTTACTTTCGACGGCGATAATGTATATTCGGGTGGAACTGTTTATGACCCTAAAAATGGTAAAACCTACAGCTGCAAGATGACCCTGGAGGGTAATACATTAAAAATACGAGGCTATATTGGTATATCACTTTTCGGTCGCTCCGAAACCTGGACACGCGTAAAATGAAACGATCACTACTATTATTATTGCTATCCGTCTTCGCTTTGGGTCTGAAGGCGCAACACATTGAAGTATTGCAGCAAGGCAACCAGGCCAGCATACGGGGCTTGTCCGTTGTAGACGATAAGGTTGCCTGGATAAGCGGCAACAAAGGTACCATAGCGATAACCAAAGACGGCGGCAAAACCTGGGACTGGCAGCAGGTGAAAGGTTTTGAAAAATCCGATTTCCGGGATGTCGAGGCCTTCTCGTCCAGGGAAGCCATCATTATGAGTTCGGGCACGCCGGCAGTGATCTTGAAAACAACAGATGGCGGACAAAACTGGAAGGTAAATTACAAAACCATAGATACGGCAGTTTTTCTTGACGCCATGGACTTCTCTGACCGGCTAAACGGATACGCACTAGGCGACCCTATAGACGGCAAATTTGTATTGCTGCAAACAAAAGATGGAGGAGAGAGGTGGGAGCCATTCAGAAAATGTCCAAATGCACTGAGAGACGAAGCCGCCTTTGCAGCCAGCGGAACTTGTTTAAGGGTAGATAAAAACAAATTGGTTATCGTAACTGGCGGAAGCCGTAGCCGGTTATTTGAATATTCGCCCAGCAATAATTTATGGGATTATTCACCCTTGCCTATCGTATCCGGGAAATCGAGCCAGGGTGCATTTTCTTTTGCGTCATCATCTAATGGCTCATTAAGGGTTTTTGTTGGTGGGGATTATGCTGATGATAAAAAAACAGATTCCGTTGCATCTTATATCACTCCGCATTCAAATTTGATCAAGTCTGCGAGTCAAGGTCCTGCAGGTTTTCAGTCGTGCGTAGAGTATATTTCCGGCGAAACTTTTCTGGCGACAGGCACTCCCGGAAGTAATTTAACCACCGATGGCGGCAAAACCTGGACCAAAATAGACGACACCAGCTATAATGTTTGCCGTAAGGCTAAGCACGGAAAACTTGTTCTCTTAGCTGGAAACGGTGGGAAAATCGGCATTTTTAAAATGTAGTTTATTGGTTATTAAGCCATTATTTTGCTCTTTAAAATTTATTTAAAATAGGTTTGCAAGCAATATTAATAAACTCTATATTTGCACCACTTTAACGGAAACGTAAAAGTTGATTCCGTAGCTCAGCCGGTAGAGCATAACACTTTTAATGTTGGGGTCCTGGGTTCGAGTCCCAGCGGGATCACAGAGGTCTGAAAGACGACCACTGGTTTTTTAAGGTAAGAGGCGCTGAAAAGCGCCTCTTTTTTGTTTAAATGCGGTTTTTGGCTACAAAACCGACCTTTTTCAAAACACTCTCTGTGCTTTTTTTAAAAATTTCAGTTCAAGTTAGTTCAATGTAATTCAAAGTAATCGGTGACCTATTCGGTGACCTATTCTTTCTTCCGAAATTAGGTCACCGAATTAATACTGGTGCCTTGTATCAGTTTGATTTTCAGTTTAAAAGCGTTTGGTTCCATTTTTAAACAAAATCCCATGAAAGTAAATGAAGATCTTTCTATTTTATTTTGGCTAAAACGCCAGAAAGCTACTAAAGAAGGTTTAGTACCTATTTATGTTCGTATTACCATAAAAGGTGGGCGAACAGAATTTTCTTCCGGCAAAAAAATCCATCCCGACTTCTGGGATGACGAATCAGCGCAAGCTACAAGTGGATGCCCCGATTATAAGCTGATCAACAGCTACATTGTAAAAACCAAAGCTGAATTAGAAAAGCATTATAACCATATTTCTGCGGTTAACAAACGCGTTCATCCTGATATGATTAAAGATGCTTACATGCCTAAACAAAGTTCTCAAAAAACTTTAATGCAAGCCATACAACTTCATAATAATGAATTCGCACAGCGAGTGGATAAAAATAAAGGTAGTAAAGGTACTTTAGTGCGCTATGAACGCTTAAAGGTTAAAGTGCAAGATTTTTTAAAGAAAAAATTAAAAGTTGCGGACATATCTTTAGAAGACATCGAAATGGCTTTTGCCGTAAATTTTTACCATCACCTGGTTATGGCGAATTTGGGAGAAAATTCTGCGATGAAATACATTAAAACTTTAAAACAGATTATCGACCGAGCCATTAATGAAGGGTGGATTAAACATAATACAATTAAGGGATTTAAATGTACCTACGTTGATCCAGACAGAGAAACTCTCGAAATGCATGAACTGGTTGAAATGTATGAGAAGGAAATATCTGTACAACGATTAGAAGAAGTCCGAGATGTATACGTGTTTTGCTGCTTTACAGGCTATGCTTATGAAACAGTTTATAAACTCGAACCGTCAAATATATTTAAAGGGCTTGATGGCAAACTATGGATTACTAAGGACAGGCAAAAAACAGGTGTTGAAGAGACTGTTCCTCTAATGCCAATTGCCTTGGCCATTATTGAGAAATATAAAAATCACCCCTATTGTGTTGCTGAAAACAAACTACTTCCTGTGAATAGCAATTATCGTTATAATGCTTATATCAAAGAAGTAGCAACAATTTGTGGCATCAAAAAAAATCTAACGACTCATACCGCAAGACACACGTTCGCAACCACTGTCTTATTAGAAAACGATGTACCTATAGAAACAGTGGGAAAACTTTTAGGGCATAAAGATTTACGTTCAACTCAAATTTATGCAAAGATTACTAAACGGAAGATTAGTAATAATATGAACGTTTTGGAAAGAAAAATTTTTAGCGAACAAGGTATTTTGAAAGTTTCTTAAATCAATTACCACAATTGTAGTGTCAAATCATTAGTCTCAGCAGTGCTGAGATTAATGATTGCTATTTACAATAACAATTTTGTCTTATTCTAAGGATTCAATTCTAAAAATCGTTTTTTGAAGTTTAACAATTCCAAATATTTGTTATCTTCAAGTACTTTCCAAAAGACCCAACCACTCACACTTATATTCCTTATTGCCCGTGCGGCACCGCTTGGGTATGGAAATATCTTTTTTATCCCATCAATTGTTATCTCAATTGAGCCATCCGCATTCAAAATTCCGGTAATGTT
>Ga0163162_10000411_pt1 | contig 39316 bp, 36 predicted proteins | sample S55metaG_FD_115310 | JGI IMG/M metagenome (GOLD analysis project Ga0163162, IMG submission 115310) | Switchgrass rhizosphere microbial communities from Kellogg Biological Station, Michigan, USA - S5-5 metaG | ecosystem: Host-associated > Plants > Roots > Rhizosphere > Soil | place: USA... | reverse complement strand
CGTACGGCTTACACCGAGGCGATCGCACAGATCGCGCTCGACCAGACGATCGCCGGGCATGAGCTGGAAATTCATGATCGCGCTACGCAATTTATCCAGCACGATTTCGCGCAGGGTAACGGGGTTGCGATTGACCTTGAAGCTGTCGTCGAGTGGCTGGCGTTTCATGGGGTCCGCTCTTTAAGTTGGCTGTCCATGCCAGACGGGCATCTAAACAGCCGAGGGGTTAACTGGAGGCCTCGGCGTCGGCTTCGGCAAAGGCTTCACGGGCCAGCCGGAAACTGTCCACGGCTGCCGGAACGCCGCAATAAATGCCGACCTGAAGCAGAATTTCGCGTATTTGCTCACGACTCAGGCCGTTACGCAAGGCGCCACGCACATGCAGCTTGAGTTCGTGCGGACGGTTGAGCGCCGAGATCATCGCCAGGTTGATCATGCTGCGCTCCTTGAGCGACAACCCCTCGCGACCCCAGACATGGCCCCAGCAGTATTCGGTGACCATTTCCTGCAGCGGGCGGGTGAAGTCGTCGGCGTTGTCTATCGAACGCTGCACGTAGGCTTCGCCCAGTACCTGAGTGCGGATTTTCAGGCCTTTTTCATATTTCTCGTTACTCATCATTCCTCCAAACCACAGGTATTCCCTGTGGGAGCGAGCCTGCTCGCGAAAGCGGTCGATCATTCAACATTTGCATCGACTGACACTACGCTTTCGCGAGCAGGCTCGCTCCCACATTGGCAATCGTGTCTGGCGGTCAGGCCAGGGTCGGCAACGGCCCGAGCTTGCCTTTGTGGTAGATCATCGGTGTCACCGGTTGCGCCGGCAGGATCAGGTGCTTCACCGCGCCAACAATGATCGCGTGATCACCACCATCGTATTCCCGCCACAACTCGCACTCGATGATCGCGGTGGCCTTGGCCAGAATCGGGTTACCCAACTCGCTCAGATGCCACTCGATGTCCTTGGCCTTGTCCTTGCCTTTACCGGCAAACGCATAGGCCTCGGCGGTCTGGTCGGCGGACAGTAAATGGATCGCGAATTTCTTGCTATCCCGCAGAATCGGGTAGGTGTCAGAAGCATAGTTTGGGCAGAACAGCACCAGCGCCGGGTCAATCGACAGCGCGCTGAAGGCGCTGGCGGTGATGCCAACGATCCCGCCTTGCGGGTCGAGGGTGGTGACCACCGTGACACCTGACGGGAACGAGCTCATGACGTCTTTGTAAATGCCGGGTTCGATCATTTCGCAGGACTCCTAGCGCATCACAAACGGATCAGGCATCGGTGCCTGGGAGAGGTTGATCCACACCGTTTTCAGTTCGGTGTAGGCCAGCACCGAATCGATGCCGCTTTCGCGTCCATAGCCACTGTTCTTGAAGCCGCCGATCGGTGCCATTGCCGACACCGCACGGTAAGTGTTGACCCAGATGATCCCGGAGCGCACATCGCGAGCGAGGCGATGGGCACGGCCGAGATCACGCGTCCAGATGCCGGCGGCGAGGCCGAACTGCGAGTCGTTGGCAATGGCCAGCGCTTCGGCCTCATCTTTAAAGCGAATCACCGACGCCACCGGGCCGAAGACTTCTTCCTGCATGATCTTCATCGAATTGCGGTCACATTCGAACAGCGTCGGCTCGTAGAACCAGCCTTCGCCGAGATCGGTTGGGCGCTTGCCGCCGGTACGCAAACGGGCGCCCTCGGCGATGGCATCCGCGACCAGGCCTTCAACCACCGCCAGTTGCTGCGCGGTGGCCATCGGGCCCATCTCACTGTTGTCTTCTTGCGGATTGCCGATGCGAATGCGCTGGGCGCGCTCGACCAGACGGTTGACGAATTCGTCGTAGATTTCGTCCTGCACCAACAGGCGCGATCCGGACACACAACTCTGACCGGACGCTGCGTAGATCCCGGCAATCGCGCCGTTGATCGCGCTGTCCAGATCGGCGTCGGCGAAGATGATGTTCGGCGATTTACCGCCCAGTTCCAGCGACAGCTTGGCGAAGTTCTCGGCGCTGCTGCGCACCACATGCCGCGCCGTCGCTGCGCCGCCAGTGAAGGCGATTTTGCGGATCAACGGGTGGCGGGTGAGGGCGGCGCCGGTGCTCGGGCCGTAACCGGTGACGACGTTGACCACGCCCGGCGGAATCCCGGCTTCGAGGGCCAGACGCGCCAGTTCAAGAATCGTTGCGGAAGCGTGCTCGGACGGCTTGATCACAATCGTGTTGCCGGCGGCGAGGGCCGGGGCGAGCTTGATCGCGGTCAGGTACAGCGGGCTGTTCCACGGGATGATCGCGGCGACCACACCCATTGCTTCGTGCACCGTGTAGGCGAACAGATCCGGCTTATCCAGCGGCAGCGTGCCGCCTCCAAGCTTGTCGGCAAGGCCGGCGGTGTAGTGGAAGAATTCCGGCAGATAACTGACTTGCCCACGGGTTTCGCGGATCAGTTTGCCGTTGTCGCGGCTTTCCAGCTGCGCCAGTTGTTCTTTATTTTCGGCGATCAAGTCGCCGAGACGGCGCAGCAGTTTGCCGCGCGCGGTGGCGGACAGTCCACGCCATGCCGGGCTGTCGAAGGCAGTCTGTGCCGATTGCACGGCGCGTTCGACGTCGGCCTCATCAGCGTCAGGCAATTCCGCCCAGGCTTGCGCGGTGGCCGGGTTGAGGCTTTCGAAGGTCTTGCCGGAGAGGGCGTCGACCCATTCTCCGCCGATGCACATCTGGAAGCGTGCGAGTGTCATGCAACGATCCCCTTTCTATGGTTTTGTCGGGAGTGTGCGAATTGGAGAAATTCCAGCAGCGTCTGGTTGACCAGACGCGGCGACTCTACGGGCATCATATGCCGTTGCTCGGGCAGCACGGCAACCTTCGCACCGGGGATGCGTCGGGCCAGTTGCTCGGCCATTTCCGGGGTCGAACCCGGATCGAGTTCACCCGTGGCGATCAGCGTCGGCGCCTGAATACTGCCCAGGTCGTCGGCGCGGTACATGTCTTGGGTGGCGAACAGTTCGTAGGTGGTCAGATAGCCTTGCGGATCATTGCCGGCAAGGGTCTGACGGATCGCGGCGATCTGCGCCGGGTTGGCCGCCTGATACTCGCGGCTGAACCAACGTGACAGCGCCGCTTCGGCGTTGGCGTCCGGGCCATGTTCGGCCGCTTGCGCGGTACGAGCGATGACGCCGGCACGCTGCTCTTCACTGCGGTTGAACACGCTGTTCAACACCACCAGGCTTTGCAGGCGCTCCGGGTAATGCAGGGCAAAGGCCCGCGCGACCAGACCGCCCATGGAGAAACCGATCACCGCTGCTTGTTGCAGATTCAGGTGATCGAGCAGCTCCAGCAACTGATCGGCGTAACCGAGCAGGGCGGTGCCGCTGGCCGGTCGCGGGCTGGCGCCATGACCGAGCATGTCGGAGGCGATCACCCGGTATTGGCTGGACAGGCCGACGATCTGCCCGCCCCACATTTCTTTATTCAGGCCCACGCCGTGGATCAAAACCACGGGCTGGCCTTGGCCGGTCGCCAGGTAACTGGTGCCAGCCGGGGTGAGTTCAGCGGTGAGCCGAATCATGGAGCGCTCCTGCAGTGCCTTTTTATTGTGATTACTGGGCTTTTTCGGCGGCCAGTTCTTCCAGATCGATGTAGCGGTTACCGATGCGCGGGTGCAGGCGACCACCGTCGGCGCAACCCAGCACGACGACGATTTCGTCGGCACGCGGCGCGTCTTCGATCTGCATTTCCAGGGTGATGTAGTGCGAACGCTGACCTTCGTCGTCCTTGTGCATCATCGGGATTTGAATCGAAGTGCCCGGGCCGCCGCGTTTGTTGGTGAAGCTCAGGTAGCTCTTGGCGTTTACCGCTTCGCGGTAGTGGTTGCCGAAGCGCAGGGTGTGGATCACGGCGGAGGCGTGTTCGATCTCGCCATCAGCACCGACCACGGCGGCTTTGCCGTAAGCCTCGATTTTTTCCGCACCGCCGATGATGCCGACCAGACGCTCAACCATCAGTGCACCAAGGTCGGAGCAGTTGGCACGGATCTGCGGCTTGAGGTCTTCGACGAAACCGTTGCCCACCCAAGGGTTTTTCATGACCACGGCGAGGCCGACCATGGTCACTGGCTTGTCGGTGGCCTTGGCGCCTTCGATGAAGGTTTCTTCGACATAGCTGACGATCTTGCGAATTTCGAAACTCATGAGCTGCTCCGTAGGGGGATTGAGAGTGTCTGTGCGTCTGATGGTATACCATAATACCGATCGTGCAAGTCCCCCGCGCAAGAATTGCGTCATACATCCGGCGAATGGCACTGCATTCACTGACAACCACAAATTCCAAGACCACCTCTAAACCCTGTGGGAGCGAGCCTGCTCGCGAAAGCGTTGGGTCAGCCAATAAACTGGGTGACTGGTGCACCGCATTCGCGAGCAGGCTCGCTCCCACAGGGGAATTCATCTGTTACAGAGGGCCGCTTTCGGTTAACAAAAGATAACGTGGCGCCGATTGTCAGACGTTTCGAAAGCCCGATAGGATGAGCCAGCTTCCGAAGTGGCTCTGGATTGCGGGTTTCAGGACTATGCTCCTGAGCAGCCATCAGCGGAGCACACTTGCGGCGCCCTTGAAGGCCAGATGGCCTAACAATAATAAATAGGGGAAGGTCTATGAGTCGTTGCCGCCCGCCGGCGTTACGCAACACCGCGTTGCTGGCCACAGCACTCTCTCTGCTGGGCTTTGCCACATTGTCGGCACCTGTGATTGCCGCCGAGGCCCCGGCCGATGTGGTCTACGCCACTGAATCCGCCAAAGCTGCGAAAAGCCTGATACTTGATGTCGTCCACGCCGGTGCGCGTCTGGTCGCGGTCGGGGATCGCGGGCACATTCTCTATTCCGATGACCAGGGCAAAACCTGGACCCAGGCCAAGGTGCCGAGCCGGCAACTGCTGACCGCTGTGTACTTTGTCGACGACAAGCACGGCTGGGCGGTCGGGCATGACGCGCAAATCCTCGCCAGCGCAGACGGCGGTCTGACCTGGACCAAGCAATTCGAAGACCTCAAACGTGAATCGCCGCTGCTCGACGTCTGGTTCAAAGACGTCAACAGCGGCCTCGCTGTGGGCGCGTACGGCGCACTGCTGGAAACCACCGACGGCGGCAAGCACTGGGAAGACGTCAGCGACCGCCTCGACAACGAAGATCAATTCCACCTTAACGCCATCGCGGCGGTGAAAGACGCCGGGCTGTTCATCGTTGGCGAGTCGGGCAGCATGTTCCGCTCCGCCGACGACGGTCAGACCTGGGAAAAACTCGAAGGCCCGTACGAAGGTTCGCTGTTCGGCGTGATCGGCACGGCCCAACCGCAAACCCTGCTGGCCTACGGCTTGCGCGGCAATCTTTATCGCTCCACCGATTTCGGCAGCAACTGGGAACAGGTCGAACTGAAAGCCGCACGCGGTGCGCTGGAATTCGGCCTGTCCGGCGCAACCTTGCTCGCGGATGGCTCGATCGTCATCGTCGGCAACGGCGGTTCGGTGATCAGCAGCAGCGACAACGGCGAAACCTTCAGCGTGTTCAACCGCCCGGACCGCATCTCGCTGTCGTCCGTCACCGCTGCCGGCGACGGCAACCTGATTCTGAGCGGGCAGGGTGGCGTTCACACCACGCTGCCGAACGGTGCCGAGATCAATAACAAGAAGGCGGGGCTATGACTTCCTTGATCACTCCTCAGCAGGACAAGGCGACGTTTCTTGAGCGCCTGATCTTCAACAACCGCCCGGCAGTGATCCTCATCTGTCTGGTCGTGAGCATTTTCCTGTTCTGGCAGGCGACGTTGATCCGGCCGTCGACCAGTTTCGAAAAAATGATCCCGCTCAAGCATCCGTTCATCGAGAAGATGATGGAACACCGCAACGATCTGGCCAACCTGGGCAACACCGTGCGCATTTCGGTGGAAGCCAAGGACGGCGACATCTTCTCCAAGGAGTACATGGAGACCCTGCGCCAGATCAACGACGAGGTGTTCTACATCTCCGGCGTTGACCGCTCCGGCCTGAAGTCGCTGTGGAGCCCGAGCGTACGCTGGACCGAAGTGACCGAAGAGGGTTTTGCCGGCGGTGAAGTGATCCCGCAGAGCTACAACGGCTCGCAGGACAGCCTCGATCTGCTGCGCAACAACGTGCTCAAGTCCGGCCAGGTCGGGCGGCTGGTGGCCAACGACTTCAAGTCGAGCATCGTCGACATCCCGCTGCTGGAGTCCTACCCGGACCCGGAAGACCAGGGCAAGTTGCTCGCGCTGGACTATCGCAAGTTCTCCCATGAACTCGAAGACAAGATCCGCAACAAGTTCGAAGCACAGAACCCCAACGTCAAAATCCACATCGTCGGTTTCGCCAAGAAAGTCGGCGATTTGATCGACGGTCTGGTGATGGTCGTGCTGTTCTTCGGCATCGCCTTCGTCATCACCCTGATCCTTCTGCTGTGGTTCACCAACTGCGTGCGCAGCACCATCGCCGTATTGAGTACGACGCTGGTGGCGGTGGTCTGGCAGCTCGGCTTGATGCACTTTTTCGGCTTCGGACTTGATCCGTATTCGATGCTGGTGCCGTTCCTGATCTTCGCCATCGGTATTTCCCACGGCGTGCAGAAGATTAACGGTATCGCCCTGCAATCCAGCGAGGCCGACAACGCCCTGACCGCTGCGCGGCGCACCTTCCGGCAACTGTTCCTGCCGGGGATGATCGCGATTCTGGCGGATGCGGTGGGTTTCATCACGCTGTTGATCATCGATATTGGCGTGATCCGTGAACTGGCCATCGGCGCCTCCATCGGCGTGGCGGTGATCGTGTTCACCAACCTGATCCTGCTGCCGGTGGCGATTTCCTATGTCGGCATCAGTAAGCGCGCGATTGCCAAGAGCAAGAAAGACGCGAACCGCGAACATCCGTTCTGGCGCCTGCTGTCGAACTTCGCCAACCCGAAAGTCGCACGCATCTCGGTGGTGCTGGCGCTGATCGCTTTCGGCGGCGGCCTCTGGTACAGCCAGAACCTGAAAATCGGCGACCTCGACCAGGGCGCACCGGAACTGCGTCCGGACTCGCGTTACAACAAGGACAACAACTTCATCATCAACAACTACTCGACCAGTTCTGACGTGCTGGTGGTGATGGTCAAGACCAAGTCGGAAGGCTGCTCACGCTATGAAGCCATGGCGCCGATCGATGAGTTGATGTGGAAGATGCAGAACACCGAGGGCGTGCAGTCGGCGATCTCGCTGGTGACCGTGTCCAAGCAAATGATCAAGGGCATGAACGAGGGCAACCTGAAATGGGAAACCCTGTCGCGCAACCCGGACGTGCTGAACAACTCGATTGCTCGCGCCGACGGTCTGTACAACAACAGTTGCTCGCTGGCGCCGGTGCTGGTGTTCCTCAACGATCACAAGGCCGAAACCCTCGATCGTGCGGTGCACGCGGTGCAGGAATTCGCCAAGGACAACAACAAGGACGGCCTGGAATTCATCCTTGCTGCCGGTAACGCCGGGATCGAAGCGGCCACCAACGAAGTCATCAAACAGGCTGAGCTGACTATCCTGGTTCTGGTGTACATCTGCGTGGCGGTGATGTGCATGATCACCTTCCGCTCGTGGGCGGCGACCCTGTGCATCGTCCTGCCGCTGGTGCTGACCTCGGTACTCGGCAACGCGCTGATGGCGTTCATGGGCATCGGCGTGAAAGTCGCAACGCTGCCAGTGGTGGCGCTGGGTGTGGGGATTGGTGTCGACTACGGCATCTACATCTACAGCCGTCTGGAAAGTTTCCTGCGTGCCGGGCTGCCGTTGCAGGAAGCCTATTACCAGACGCTGAAATCCACCGGTAAAGCGGTACTGTTTACCGGCCTGTGCCTGGCGATCGGTGTGTGCACGTGGATCTTCTCGGCGATCAAGTTCCAGGCCGACATGGGCCTGATGCTGACCTTTATGCTGCTGTGGAACATGTTCGGTGCGCTGTGGCTGTTGCCGGCACTGGCGAAGTTCCTGATCAAGCCGGAGAAACTGGCGGGGCAAAAGGGCAATTCGCTGTTTGCGCATTGATCTGAAGGGCTGAAACGACAAAGCCGCAACCTTAGGGTTGCGGCTTTTTTTGTGGCTCAAGATCAAGAGCCCCTCACCCTAACCCTCTCCCGGAGGGAGAGGGGACTGACCGAGGTGTGCGGCTTGATGCGTCGACCTGAAATACCGCATCGATTATGGATTCAAAGCAAATCATTCGACCTGCAATACCAAGTCGATGTTGGATTCAACGTAAATCGTTCAAGTCGGCGTAAATCTCAAATATCCCCCGGTCAGTCCCCTCTCCCCCTGGGAGAGGGCTAGGGTGAGGGCAGAGGATCTCAAGCGTTAAGTGAGTTCAGCGCCAAGCACAACACTCAAAGCACTACGCGCATCATCCAGCTGCACCAACGTCGCATGCCGAGCCCCCAGCGCATCACGATTCTCAATCGCCGTAAGAATCGCCTTATGCCGAGGCAACGCCAACTCATGCACATTCGGCCGCTGATTCGAATGCTTCAACGCCTCGGCAATCGCCACCGACAGCATATTGCACAGGTTCGCCAGCAAATCATTGTGCGTCGCATCGGCAATCCGGCTATGAAAATCCAGATCCGGCTGCAACAAGGCTTCCGGGGTTGGCGCCGCTTCCATGCGCTGATAGGCCTCACCAATCGCGGCAATATCGGCGTCAGTCGCATGCTGGGCGGCGAGGGCAGCTGCGGCGGGTTCGATAATGCTGCGCACACTGGTCAGCACATTGAAAAATTCATTCTGCGGGCTGCTTTGCATCAACCAGTGCAGCACGTCCGGGTCGAGCATGTGCCATTCGCGCCGCGCCTTGACCACCGTGCCGACGCGCGGTTTGGAATACACCAACCCCTTGGCCACCAACACCCGCGTCGCTTCACGCAGCACCGGCCGGCTGACCGCGTACTCCTCGCAGAGCAGGGCTTCGGCGGGCAGTTTGTCATCGGGCTTGAAGCGTCCGGAGACGATCTGCATGCCCAGTTCCTGGACAATGCGCGAGTGCATGCTTTTGCGGTCGGAGGGTTTGCGGTAATCCATGGGGAGTGGCGCGATCCTGAGCGATGGAGATGCCGCGCATCATAGCAGGCACGGCGCAATCTTGAGGCAGACACACAAACCAAATGTGGGAGCGAGCCTGCTCGCGAAGGCGGCATATCAGTCATATAGATGTCGACTGACACTCCCTCTTCGCGAGCAGGCTCGCTCCCACAGGGGAATTGTGCTGTTAGTGAGAATGGCGGGGGACTTCCGCGCCTCGGCAACCGACCAGGAAGTCAAAGTCACAGCCCTGATCCGCCTGCAGCACATGGTCGATGTACAACTGGCGATAGCCGCCCACCAGCAATTGCTGCGGCGGCTGCAGATCAGCCATGCGCGCTGCCAGTTCGGCGTCCGGAATATCCAGGTGCAAACGCCCGGTGGCGCAATCCAGCTCGATCCAGTCGCCTTCCTTCACCGTCGCCAAAGGTCCGCCGGCCGCCGCTTCCGGCGCCACGTGCAAAACCACGGTGCCATACGCTGTGCCGCTCATCCGCGCATCAGAAATTCGCACCATGTCGGTCACACCCTGCGCCAACAGCTTCGCCGGTAAACCCATGTTGCCAACTTCAGCCATGCCCGGATAACCCTTCGGTCCGCAGTTCTTCATCACCAGAATCGAATCCTTATCGACATCCAGCTCCGGATCGTTGATCCGCGCCTTGTACATGTCGAAGTTCTCGAACACCACCGCACGCCCACGGTGCTGCATCAATTCCGGCGTCGCGGCGGATGGCTTGAGCACGGCACCGAGCGGCGCCAGATTGCCGCGCAACACACAGATGCCACCGTCAGCGCGAATCGGATTGTCGAGGGTGCGGATCACTTCGTCTTCGCCATAGATCGGCGCGTCCTTGGTGTTCTCGCCGATCGATTTGCCGTTCACTGTCAGCGCATTCGGATTGGGAATCAGATTGGCTTCACCGAGACGACGCAACACCGCTGGCAAACCACCGGCGTAATAGAACTCCTCCATCAGGAAACGCCCGGACGGTTGCAGGTCGACGATGGTCGGCATGCCGCGACCGATGCGCGTCCAGTCGTCCAGATCCAGCTCGACGCCGATGCGCCCGGCGATGGCTTTCAAGTGAATCACCGCGTTGGTCGAACCGCCGATGGCAGCGTTCACCCGGATAGCATTCTCGAAGGCTTCTTTAGTGAGGATCTTCGACAGTTTCAAATCTTCGCGAACCATCTCCACCGCACGCATGCCGGACATGTGCGCCAACACATAACGCCGCGCATCCACCGCCGGAATCGCCGCGTTGTGGGGCAGGGACGTGCCCAGCGCTTCAGCCATGCAGGCCATGGTCGATGCGGTGCCCATCGTGTTGCAGGTGCCCGCCGAGCGCGACATGCCGCCCTCGGCCGCAAGGAAATCGTCAATCGTGATGGTGCCGGCCTTTACTTGCTCGCTGAGCTGCCAGACCACAGTGCCGGAACCGATGTCTTTGCCCTTGTGCTTGCCGTTGAGCATCGGTCCGCCGGTCACAACAATCGCCGGCACGTCGCAACTGGCCGCGCCCATCAACAGCGCCGGGGTGGTTTTGTCGCAACCGGTCAGCAGCACCACGCCATCGATCGGGTTGCCGCGAATGGCCTCTTCAACGTCCATGCTCGCCAGGTTGCGCGTGAGCATGGCGGTCGGGCGCAGGTTCGATTCGCCGTTGGAGAACACCGGGAATTCCACTGGAAAACCGCCAGCCTCGATCACCCCGCGTTTGACGTGCTCCGCGATCTGGCGGAAGTGCGCGTTGCACGGGGTCAGTTCCGACCAGGTGTTACAGATGCCGATGATCGGCTTGCCGTGAAACTGGTGGTCGGCGATGCCCTGATTCTTCATCCAGCTGCGGTACATGAAGCCGTTCTTGTCGGCCGTGCCAAACCATTGGGCGGAGCGCAGGGTGGGTTTCTTATCAGACATGATCGATTCTCTTATTGTATGACTATAGTGTTCCAGCTACGGCTTAATCTAAGCGCAAAATCCTAGGTTTGGAAGTGTTGTTGGTGAATTAGTATTACTATATAGTCGTTTTCGACGGAGGGATGGCCCTGGCGGTTTCCGTGAGAGGCGTCCCCCGAGGTTCTATAAAAACAACAATCGGAGACCGATCTCATGAGCCAGGAACTGCGGCTGATACGGCGCATTACGCTGAAACTGATTCCCTTCCTGATCCTGCTGTACCTGATCGCCTATGTGGATCGCTCCGCCGTCGGCTTCGCCAAGCTGCACATGGGCGCCGACATCGGCATCGGCGATGCGGCTTACGGCCTCGGCGCCGGGCTGTTCTTCATTGGCTACTTCCTCCTCGAAATTCCCAGCAACCTGATGCTCGAACGCTTCGGTGCGCGGCGCTGGTTCGCGCGGATCATGATCACCTGGGGCGCCATCACCATCGGCATGGCCTTCGTCCAGGGCCCGCACAGTTTTTACGTGATGCGCTTTCTGCTCGGCGCGGCCGAGGCGGGGTTCTTCCCCGGCGTTCTCTACTACATCACCCAATGGTTCCCGGTGCGCCATCGCGGCAAGATCCTCGGGCTGTTTATCCTTTCGCAACCCATCGCGATGATGATCACCGGTCCGGTGTCCGGCGGTTTGCTCGGCATGGATGGCGTCCTCGGTCTGCACGGCTGGCAGTGGCTGTTCATCGTCATCGGCACTCCGGCGATCCTGCTGACCTGGCCGGTGTTGCGCTGGTTGCCGGACGGCCCGCAACAAGTGAAATGGATGGATCAGGCGGAAAAGGACTGGCTGACCGGCCAACTGAAAAAAGATCTGCAGGAATACGGCCAGACCCGTCACGGCAATCCGCTGCATGCGCTGAAAGACAAACGCGTGTTGCTGCTGGCGCTGTTTTATCTGCCGGTGACGTTGAGCATTTATGGTCTCGGTCGATGGTTGCCGACGCTGATCAAACAGTTTGGCGGCAGCGATCTGGTCACCGGTTTCGTCTCGTCGGTGCCGTACATCTTCGGCATCATCGGTTTGCTGATCGTGCCGCGCAGTTCTGACCGCTTGAATGATCGCTACGGGCATCTGGCTGTTCTGTATGTGCTGGGCGCGATTGGCCTGTTCCTCAGTGCCTGGCTGTCGTTGCCGGTGGCGCAACTGGCGGCATTGTGTCTGGTGGCGTTCGCGTTGTTTTCCTGCACGGCGGTTTTCTGGACCTTGCCGGGGCGCTTCTTTGCCGGCGCGAGTGCGGCGGCGGGGATTGCGTTGATTAATTCGGTGGGGAATCTCGGCGGGTACATCGGGCCGTTCGTGATTGGCGCGTTGAAGGAATACACCGGTAATTTGGCTTCGGGATTGTATTTCCTCTCTGGAGTGATGGTGTTCGGCTTGATCCTGACGGGCGTGGTTTATCGTGTGCTGGAACGCAAACACGTCCTGCCGGTTGACCAATTTGCCGCGAGCGCCCGTGGCGCTACCCGCACCTGATTGACCAGCGCTGGCCCCTGTGGGAGCGAGCCTGCTCGCGAAGAGGCCGGCACATTTAACATTTGAGGTGACTGATACACCGCTTTCGCGAGCAGGCTCGCTCCCACAGGGGATAAGCGGTGTTTTTGAGGGAATAGGAGAAAATCATGCATCTGGTTCAATTCGAATTAAGCAACCGCGAACGCCGCGTCGGCGTGGTCGACAACGGTCTGGTGCGCGAAGTCCAGGACGCGCGCAGCGTGCGCGATCTGGCACTGGCCGCCATCGAGGCCGGCAACACCCTCGAGCAGCAGGTGCAAACCCTCGGCCTCGGCATCAGCCACGACTACGCCGAGCTGCTCTCACAACTGCGCGTGCTGCCGCCCCTCGATCACCCGGACCCGGCGCACATGCTGATCAGCGGCACCGGCCTGACGCATCTGGGCAGTGCCTCCGCGCGGGACAAAATGCACCAGCAGGCCGGCGACGAAGCGACGATGACCGACACCATGCGCATCTTCAAATGGGGCGTGGAGGGCGGCAAACCGGCGGCGGGGCAGGCCGGTGTGCAACCGGAATGGTTCTACAAAGGCGATGGCAGCATTGTCGTTCGCCCCGGCCAACCCTTCCCGGTGCCACCGTTTGCCGAAGACGCTGGCGAAGAGCCGGAGATGGCCGGCCTGTACATCATCGGCAACGACGGCAAGCCTTATCGCCTGGGCTTTGCGGTCGGTAACGAGTTCTCCGACCACGTCATGGAGCGCAAGAATTACCTGTACCTCGCCCACTCCAAATTGCGCAGTTGCAGCTATGGCCCGGAACTTCGAACCGGCGAACTGCCTCAACATCTGGCCGGCACCAGTCGCATCCTGCGTGACGGCGAAGTGCTCTGGCAGAACGAGTTTCTCAGTGGCGAGGCGAACATGTGCCACAGCCTCGCCAACCTCGAATACCACCACTTCAAATACAGTCAGTTCCTGCGTCCCGGTGACGTGCACATTCACTTCTTCGGCACCGCGACCCTGTCGTTCGCCGATGGCATCCGCACCCAGCCGGGCGACGTCTTTGAAATCAGCCAGGCCGAATTCGGCGCGCCACTGCTCAACGGCATCGTCCCGGTCCCAGCGGTTTATGAACCGGACAGCATCGGCACCCTTTAAGGAGATCCCATGACTCAGATTCTCGGTCACAACTACATCGGTGGTCAGCGCAGCGCCGCTGGCGACGTCAAACTGCAATCGGTCGACGCAACCACGGGCGAACAATTGCCGCACGATTTCATTCAGGCCACGGTTGAAGAAGTCGACGCTGCTGCCAAAGCTGCCGCTGCCGCGTACCCCGCGTATCGCAGCCTCAGCGCCGAACGCCGCGCGCAGTTTCTCGATGCGATTGCTGATGAGCTGGATGCCCTCGGTGATGACTTCGTCGCTGTGGTCTGCCGCGAAACCGCGTTGCCGGCCGGACGCATTCAAGGCGAGCGCGGACGCACCAGCGGGCAGATGCGTCTGTTCGCCAAAGTCCTGCGCCGAGGTGATTTCTACGGTGCGCGCATTGATCTGCCGTTACCGGATCGCCAACCGCTGCCGCGCCCGGATTTGCGTCAATACCGCATCGGCCTAGGCCCTGTCGCAGTGTTTGGCGCAAGCAACTTTCCACTGGCCTTTTCTACGGCTGGCGGCGATACCGCTTCGGCACTCGCCGCCGGTTGCCCGGTGGTGTTCAAGGCTCACAGCGGCCACATGGCGACAGCGGAACTGGTTGCCGATGCGCTGATCCGCGCTGCCGAAAAAACCGCGATGCCGGCCGGCGTGGTCAACATGATCTACGGCGGTGGCGTCGGCGAATGGCTGGTCAAGCATCCGGCGATTCAGGCGGTGGGTTTCACCGGCTCGCTCAAGGGCGGTCGTGCGCTGTGCGACATGGCCGCTGCGCGCCCGCAACCGATCCCGGTGTTTGCCGAGATGTCGAGCATCAATCCGGTGATCGTTCTGCCGCAGGCTCTTGCCGAGCGTTCGGAAACCGTTGCTCGTGACCTCACTGCATCTGTGGTGCAGGGCTGCGGTCAGTTCTGTACCAATCCCGGTTTGGTGATCGGCATTCGTTCGCCGCAGTTCAGCGCGTTCGTGCAGCAGGTTGCCGGGCTGATCGGTGATCAACCGGCGCAAACCATGCTCAACGCCGGCACCCTCGGCAGCTACGGCAAAGGCTTGCAGAAGCTGTTGGCACACCCTGGTATTGAACATCTGGCGGGTAATCCACAGCAGGGTAATCAGGCGCAACCGCAATTGTTCAAGGCCGATGCAAGCCTGTTGATCGATGGCGATGAAGTGCTGCAGGAAGAAGTGTTCGGCCCGACCACGGTGATTGTCGAAGTGGCGGATCAGGCGCAACTCAGTGCGGCACTGCATGGCCTGCACGGGCAACTGACCGCGACGATCATTGGTGAGCAGGCGGATTTCGAGCGTTTCCCTGAGCTGACGCCGTTGCTGGAACAGAAGGTTGGGCGGATTCTGCTCACCGGTTATCCGACCGGTGTTGAAGTGTGTGATTCGATGGTGCACGGCGGGCCGTATCCGGCGACGTCCGATGCCCGTGGCACGTCGGTAGGTACGCTGGCCATCGACCGCTTCCTGCGCCCGGTATGCTTCCAGAACTACCCGGACAGCTTGTTGCCGGAGCCGCTGAAAAACGCCAACCCGTTGCGCATCCAGCGCCTCGTTGATGGCAAGCCCTCACGCGACGCGCTGTAACTGCCAGCCAATATCCCTGTGGGAGCGAGCCTGCTCGCGAATGCATTCTTCCAGTCAGCCCTTCATGGCCTGACACACCGCATTCGCGAGCAGGCTCGCTCCCATAAGGGTTACCACAAGGCCTCTGGATCACATTGAGCTATCATTGGCCCTTTCCCCCCTAGAAAGACTGTTTGCCATGACTGCCCAAACCCTTCTCAACGCCCTCGAACACTGCGGTATGGTCGAAATCGACGGCCTGCATGCCTTCGAATTTGCCCTCGACGAAGATGACAACCTGCACATCGAATGCATCGATGGCCGAGCGGCCAAGCATTGGGAATTCACTCCGGCGCAGGTTGCAGCGGCAACATTTGATGACTCACTGCAAAGCTGGCTGATCGTCGGTTATTTCAATGAAACCAAAGCGATCGGCGAACACCGCCTGGTCTGCCATGGCGACGTAGTCAGCAGCAGCGATGATGAGGAAGAATCTGATGAAAATGCGTAAATTCTGGCCGCTGCTGATGGCCGGCAGCGTCGGCGCCATGGGACTGTCCACGGCCTCTGCCGAGAACTTCCAGTTGCTGGTCGGCTCCTACACCGCTGGCACCAGCCAGGGCATCTATCGCATGAACGTCGACAGTGCCACCGGCCAGATCGCCGCCAAGCCGCTGCAAGTGGTCAAGAGCGAAAACCCGTCATGGCTGACCCTGTCCAAAGACCAGCATCGCCTGTTCGTGGTCAATGAAAACGGCCCGGGTCAGAAAGACCCGGTTGGCCGTGTCAGCAGCTATTCGATTGATCCGAAAACCCACGCCCTGAACCTGATCAGTCAAGTGCAGAGCCTGGGCAATGAGCCGACCCATTCGAGCCTCAGCGGTGACGCCAGCCACCTGTTCGTCAGCAACTATTCGGTGGTGGAAGACCCGGGCGGCACGCTGGCGGTATTGCCGGTCGGTGCCGACGGCAAACTCAAACCGGTGGTGCAGATGAGCGCGCACCCGGCCAGCCGGGTCAATCCTGAGCGCCAGGCCTCCAACCACGTGCACTCGACGGTTTCCTCGCCGGACGGTCGCTACGTGTTCTCCAACGACTTGGGTGCGGACAAAGTCTTCATCTACCAATTCGACCCGAAAGCCACCCCCGAACTGCCGTTGACCGCGGCGAAAACCGCCTCGGTCGCCATGCCTGCCGGCAGCGGCCCACGTCATTTGCTGTTCAGCGCCGATGGCAAGCACGCCTGGCTGACCATGGAAATGAGCGCACAGGTTGCGGTCTTCGACTACAACGACGGCGTGCTGACCCAGACGCAACTGGTCGATCTGGCCGCCGGCCAGCCGACGTCGGACAAAGCCGCTGCAGCGCTGCACGCCTCGGCGGATGGCAAGTTCCTCTACGTCAGTAACCGTGGCACCGCCAATCAACTGGTGGTGTTCGCGATTGATCCGGCAACCGGCCAGCTCAAAGAGCTGCAAAAACGTTCGGTGGAAGGTGATCATCCGCGCGAATTCAGCCTCGACCCAAGTGGCAAATTCCTGCTGATCGCCAACCAGAAAAGCAACGAAATTGTCGTTGTCGAGCGTGATGGCAAGACCGGTCTGCTCGGCAAAACCGTGCAGAAACTGCCGATGGACGCGCCGAGCGACCTCAAGTTTCTAGTGCGACAATAAGCCACAGGCCCCGGTTTACGGGGCCTGTCTCTTTGTATTAATCGCGCTGATATCCGGTAATGCTACAAAGCATTTCAAGCGATCAACCTTCGAGCGTTAAGTTTGCTTCACGGCCCAACCGGGCAAGCAAGCCAACCGAACACGAGGGTTACCGCCATGAACTTCAATCTCTTTTCTGTGATTGCCGCTTCCGCCATCTCCGCCACCGTGGTGCTGCCAGCCAGTGCCAACGTTGAAATCAACAGCAAAAAATCCCACACCCAGAGCTACACCCAAAAATACCTGCAACAGAGCGCCAACTTCTACGCCGCCCTGGATCACAAAGCCCAACACTGAAAGTCTGCACACAACTCCCTTGCAGGAGCTGCCGAAGGCTGCAGTCTTGATCTTGCCCTTGATCGTTCCCACGCTCTGCGTGGGAACGCAGCCCGTGACGCTCCGCGTCACTGGACGCAGAGCGTCCCAAGAGGCATTCCCACGCAGAGCATGGGAATGATCAGATCGCAGCCTTCGGCAGCTCCTGTGCGTGTGTTTTTCGCAGCACGATAGGTTTCTTCAAACCCGCAAATAGACTGGCTAAATAATCAACGAAGCTGATGTTTACTATGGCAAACCCTGAGTGGTTAGCGCGGCTTTTTTGATTGATTCTGTGGGCATCGAAACATGCCCACGGGAGAACACCATGGCCAGCGCAATCATTCATTCAGCCAAACGCGGCGCCTATCTGGCCATCGGTCTTTACCTGGCCGTGGTGCTGGTCGTGAGCATCGCCTCGCAGATGGAACACAGCTTCGACGCGCCGATCCAAGTCGCCCATCCCGGCGTCCAGTTCGAAGTCCGCTCGCAAAGCGTGATGGTCGACCGGGCCGAACTCGCAGGAGTCGGCGGAGTATGAAAGGCTACAGACTTTGGGTCATTGCCAGTCTGGCGATCATGACCAACGGCGCTTCATTGCTGGGAATAGGTCAAGGCTCGGTTGGAGCTCTGGCACGGGCCATAGAGGCCAATCACACCATCGCGCACAACATCGAACGAGCGAATACGCTGGGACTGATGGCCGGCAATCCACCGGTAAAAGTCTCAGCCGATTTTCTCGGCCCGTTCGAGATAGATTGCATGGCACTCGGCATGTGCAACGCACTGGCGTAGACAACGCGATTGATCGTTCCCACGCTCTGCGTGGGAATGCAGCCCCGGACGCTCCGCGTCCGATTGGAACGCTGAGCGTCCCTTGAGGCATTCCCACGCAGAGCGTGGGAACGATCATCAGGAGGGTAAGGGTTATTTCTTCATGATCGAAGTGAATAGCTCGGATTCGAGGAAGCGCTGCAACCAGGCCTGCAACCGCACATAAGGCGTCTGCGCAAACCACTCCCGATCAACATGAGCAAACTGGCGAACGAACGGCAGCAGGGCGATATCGGCGAGGCTCGGACGTTCAGCCAGCAAGTAATCGCGATCCTTCAGCATTTCATTCAGCTTCTGCAAGAACAGCGCTCCCTCAGCCCGATAAACTTCCATCGGCTGCTGCGGGTAGCGCTCGGCGTATTTATAGCGATTCAACTGCATCTTGAACCCCTGATCATTCGCTTCGATCAGCTCGGCAATCCGTGCATCGCCATCCAGCAGCCAACCTTGCGGATCGTTCTGCGCCAGCGCCCAGCGCATGATCTCCAGCCTCTCATCAATCACCTGCCCACCGGCATTCAGCACCGGCACCGTGCCCTTGGGCGAGATCGCCAACATCTCCGCCGGTTTCGCCTTGAGGCTGACCTCAACGATGTCCACCGGTATAGCCGAGTAACGCAGCGCCATTCGCGCGCGCATCGCGTACGGGCAGCGGCGGAAGGAATACAGCGTGTTCATTTCACCTCCACGGTGCTCAAACCGTTGCCTTGGCGCTGCACCTGAATCTGCACCGGGATCCGCTCGTGCATTTCCTGCACGTGGGAAATCACCGCCACTTTGCGGCCCTGTGCCTGCAAGCCGTCCAGCGCATCCATCGCCAGTTGCAGCGACTCTGGATCGAGGCTGCCGAAACCTTCATCGATAAACAGCGACTCGATCTTCAGCGTACTCGACGCCATTGACGCCAAGCCCAGAGCGAGGGCCAGCGACACCAGGAACGTCTCGCCGCCCGACCACGAATGCACCGAGCGCAGTTCGTCACCCATCTCGGTGTCCATCACCAGCAAGCCGAGCATGCTGCCGCCGCGTTTCAGGCGATAGCGTTTGACCAGTTGGCGCAGTTGCACGTTGGCGTGATGCACCAGCAGGTCGAGGTTGTAGGCTTGGGCGATCTTGCGGAAGGTGTCGCCGGTCGCTGAACCGATCAAGGCACTCAATCGCGCCCAGCGTTGATACTCGGCATACGCCGAGGCGATCTGCTGCGCCAGCGCCTGATTGGCGTTCTGCCGGCGCTGGTCTTCGACCTGTTCGGCACGCAGTTCGGCGCATTGCTGTTCGCTGACGATGAACTGGTTTTGCAGATCGGCGAGGGCGTTGACCAGTTGCTCGGCATCAAGGTTGCCGTTGTGCTGCGCCTGATGATCGAGCAGGCGCTGGTCACGCTCCTGCAACAACACCTTGGCTTGTTCGATGGCTTTTTCATTCTGCTGTAGACGCTGACGCAGCTCAGTGACTTGCCCGTCGTCGACCCGCAACAGGTCTTCGAGGCCACCGTCGTCCAGTTCAGGATGACGGGCGCGCCAGTCGGCAATCTTGCCGGCCAGATCCTGCTCTTCGGTTTCCAGCGCCTGCAAACGCTCTTGCTGCGCCTTGAGTTCGGCGGCGATCTGCACAAGCTGCGTGCGCACGTTTTGCAGTTCCTGCGCGGTAGCGGTTTCGGCGTTGCGCGCCTGTTCCACCGCTTGCTCGAGTTGCTGCTGCTAGTGTTCGGCGCTGCTGTGTTCGCCGAGTAATTGCGCGAGTTTCTGCTGACAGGTTTGCTGCTGCTCGGTCAGCACCGTGAATTGCTGTTCGACGCTGAGCAATTGCTGTGCGCGGGTCTGCTGACGATCCTGTTCTTTCTCCAGCGTCTGTTGCCGCTGTTGCTGCTCGGCCTGTTCTTCCTTCTGCTGATCGACTTGCGCCAGGCGCTCGGCGATCTGTCGGTCTAGCTGTATGAAGGTCGCCGCCGGTTCCTGGCGCAAAGCTTCGAGAGTGTCGGCCGGCAGCAGATTGCCGAACGCGTTGAGTTCTTCGTCGAGGCGCTGACGGTCGCTGCTCAGCTCGCGCTGCTGATTGCTCAGGTGCTGCGCCGCTTGTTGATGCGCAGTTTCGGCCTGACGCAATTGCTGGGTCAGACGCGCGGCATCCTGTTGCAAGGTGAGCAGGGCGCTCTGGCGTTGTTCGTCCTGAGTGATGCTTTGGTTCAGTTGCTCGTTTTGCCGGGACAGCCAGGCATCACGCTTGTCGGCGTCCTGATTGAACAACTGTGCAGCCAGCGGATGTGCGTCGAGGCTTGGCGCCAACGCTTGCTGCTGGGTGGCCAGTTGTTCTTGCTGTTGCAGCAGTTCTTTCTGCTGAGCAATCACGCCACCGACTTCGGCGCGCAGTTCGATCAGTTTTTCCTTGAGCTGATCGACCACCTGCTGGGCGTTGGCCTGCTCGCTTTCATCATGGCGACCGAGGCTTTGCAGCAGCGCTTCCGGTTGATGATACGGGTGCTCGCTGCTGCCACAGACAGGGCACGGCTGATCGTCCTGCAACTGCGCGCGCAACTCTTCGACGCTGGCACTTCGCGCCAGGCGCTGGCGTTCGAGCAGCTCGCGGGTGACATTGAGGGTTTGTTCGGCGACGGTCAGCTCGGCTTTGCTTTTCACGCCGTCCTGCGTCAGGCGTTCGCGTTCCTGCTGGGCGCTGAGCTGACGTTGTTGCAACTCACTGCTGCGCTTGTCCAGATCCTGTTGCGTGGCCCACAGACGCGACAGATCTTCGAAGGCGCGCAGTTGTTTGCGGTTGTCCTGCAGCAGCGTGCCGAGGAGACCGATCTGTTCGGCGACGGCATCGGGTTCGGCGCCGGCCTCTTTGAACAGCACTTCCAGTTGCTGCTTTTGCGTGGTCAGTGCTTCAGCGCTGCGGGTGGCGTTTTCTTCAAGGCTCGCCAGTTCGGCCTGGCCTTTGTTCAAGCGGTTGCCGATCAGCATCAGCTGTTGCAGGCGATCGCGGTAGGCATTCCATGCATCGCTCAGCGGCGCCAGATGGGCACTTTGCTCAAGTTCGGCGGCGATGCGTTGCAGGCGTTCGGCGACTTGGGTCTGTTTATCCAGCAATGCCTGAATGGCGTTTTGGCCCTCGGTGCAAGCCTGCTGCGCATTGAGCTGGGCTTCGGCGCTTTGCGCGACATCTTTGGCCAGGCGGGCGAGGGTGCTTTGTTCTTCAAAGGCCTGACGCAACAGCGGCGCGTTTTCACTTTGCCGATGTTGTGCTTCGCTCAGGGCGACTTTTGCCGCGTTGAGATCCTGCTCCAGTTGCGTCTGGCGCTGAGTCAGTTCGGCGTGTTGCCGGGTGTGCGCGGCTATCTGCGCGCCCAGTGGCGTCAGCAGGGCATCGAGTTCGCTTTTGCGCGCGAACTGGTGCCGTTGTGGGCCGAGTTGCTCCAGGCGCGTCAGCTTGATCCGCTCGCCAGCCAGACCTTCCGATTGCTGCTGTGCACTTTGCAATTGCTCGGTGGCGGCCTGTTGCGCGTCCTGCAACACACGCAAATCCTTCAGCCAGCTGTGCTGCTGCTCAAGTTGTTTGAGCTGCGCCTGCTGCAACTTCATTTGCTGTTGCGCAGCATTGAAGCGCTCATCCAGCTCGGCCCGGGCTTCGGGTGCCAACGGGGTCACGCCGGTGGCTTGATCCTGCAACAGCTTGTGCGCTTCGCGGGCCTCTTTGGTCTTGTCGAAGGCGCGGCGGCCGAGGCGGGTGTACAGCGCGGTGTCGGTGAGTTTTTCCAGCAGTTCGCTGCGGTCGTTGTCGTCGGCTTTCAGGAACGCGCTGAACTCGCTCTGGGCCAACAGCACGGCACGGGTGAACTGTTCGAAGTTCAGGCCCAGTGCGGCTTCCAGTTGAGTTTTGTATTCGCCTTTCTGGCTGGCGAGCAGTTGATCCTGATCGATGTCGCGCAGGCTCTGACGGCTGGCCTGCAACTTTCCGCCGGCCTTCTCGCGGGCGCGGTTGGCTTCCCAGCGCGCCCGGTAACGGCGGCCATCGACACCGACGAAATCCACTTCGGCATAACCTTCACCGGTACCGCGACGCAGCAAGGTGCGCGGGTCGCCCGTGGCGATTTCGCCGTCGGCATCCGGGACTTTAGCGTCACGGCCAGTGTTGTTCAGGCGCGGTACGGCGCCGAACAGCGCCAGGCACAAGGCGTCGAGCAGGGTACTTTTACCGGCGCCGGTCGGGCCGGTAATCGCGAACAAACCGGCGCTGGCCAGCGGTTCAGCGGTGAAATCAATCTCGAACGGGCCGGCCAGCGAGGCGAGGTTTTTCAAACGAATGGCGAGAATCTTCATGGCTGCTCGCCCTCCAGTTGTACGTCCTGCAGCAGTTCGGCGAAGTCCTTCAGCGTCTGCTCATCAACCTCGCTGCCGTAATTATCGAGCCAGGCGCGGCTGAACAGTTCTTGCGGGGTGAGCTGGTCGAGTTCGATCAGCGCGCTGCCGTCCTCCGAACCGTCCGCGCCACGGTTGCCGGCATATTCGGCTGCGATGCGCACCAACCGCACGGCTTTGCCTTGCAGAGCGCTTTCGACTTGATGGCGCAGATCCGGCTGCGGTTCATCGAGGGTTACGCGCACTTCCAGCCACGGCTGGCGTTGGGTTTCGGCGAGCAGATCGATGTTCGGCAGGTCGGCCAGTTGCAGCAGGATTTCGGCCAGCGGTGCCGGCCCGATGCGTTGCAGATTGACCGAGCGCGGGATCAGTTTCGGCTCGACGCTGAGCAGGGTTTCGCCATCGAGGGTGACGTCGAGAATCTGGTGCTGATAGCCGATTTCCGAAAACGACAACGGAATCGGCGAGCCGCTATAACGAATGCGTTCTTCACCGTTGACCTTCTGCGGCTTGTGCAAATGCCCGAGGGCGACATAACTGATACTCGGCCCGAACAAACTGGCGGGCAGGGCTTCAGCGTTACCGATGATCAGGCTGCGCTCGGAGTCTTCTGATACCGAGCCGCCGGCCATGTGCGCGTGGCTGATGGCGATCAGCGCCTGACCGGGTTTGCGCTTGGCGTTGGCTGCTTCGATCAGCCATTCATGCACCTGACCGATGCCGCGCAAATAGTTGTCGCCCAAGTGCGCGCCGGTCACCTCCGCCGGACGCAGGAACGGCAGCGCCAGGCACCACGCGGCGACTTCGCCGGTTTTATCCGGCAACGGCAGCAGCAGGCGTTCGGCATCCAGTTGCCCGTCATCCAGCCACAACACCCGACCCAGCGCATGGGTGCGCAAGCGGCGCATCAGCGGCGCGGGCAACTCGATCCGTGAGCCGGAATCGTGGTTGCCGGCAATCATCACGATGGTCAGCAACGGCTGCTGCTCGTGGGCGCTGACGATGAAGTCGTAGAGGCGTTCCTGGGCTTTGACCGGCGGATTGACCGTGTCAAAGATGTCCCCGGCGATCAGCAGCACATCCGGCTGCGCCAGTTGCAGTTGGCGCAGCAGCCATTCGAGGAAGCACGCATGCTCGAAATCGCGCTCCTGGCCGTGCAGGTTTTGCCCAAGGTGCCAGTCGGAGGTGTGGAACAGACGCAAGGTGGACTCCGCAACATTTAAAGAGGTGATGGCCGCGAGGAAATGAAGGGCGGCGAAAGAGGGGAGAGGTTACAGATTATTGCGGCGGGAGGGCTTGTCCGGACGGGACGTAGCCGGGCATTTCGACGAATCCCTTCATTGACGACCCAACGCCGGTTACCTACCATTGAGCCACTATATTGATATCATTTTGAAGTCGAACAATCCGTCGGGCTTCTACCTCCGCGCCACGATAGCTCACACAGCGACATAGAGTTTGGAGCAAGTGCAATGAAACGGGTCAATTCGATACCTTCTGTTACTGACACCCAAGCGTATTGTTCCTGGAAAAAACAATGGTCTAGCCAAGAAGATCTGGATGTTCATTCGTACATCTTTGATCAATGCAGGCCCGACCATGTTTTGATGTTTTCCAATATGCTCTTCCCTGACTTTGTGGTAGCCGAGGGTGGTGTATTTTTAGGACGAAATTTTTCAGACGAAGTGTTTGACAGGTGTTTTGCCCTTGCCTCCGGTGATCTTTCAAAGACTGAGCAGTTATTGAATGTTGTGAGGATCTATGACGTTTTTGGTCAGGGTGCCCGTGATGTTTCGGATGATGTTTTTCTTCAATTGTGCAATGTGATTGGTTTTTCGTGGCGCATGGTGCTGAAAGAGAAGTTTCCAGAGAAGATCTTCTGTGTAGAGGTGTCGAACTCAGAGCAGAACTATGGCCCGGATATTACTTTCTACCAGGTTGGGCCACTGAGTTTGGGAGCCGGAACATGAGACGTCAGGACTTGGAGCAAGAGGCGGATTTTTATGGGACTTCGAGAAAACTCTCGTCTTTGGATGAGTGGCATCTATCCGTGCGCTATACACCCGTGCAGCACCTGGTGCTTGGCGGAGTGGCGTGATGCTTGAGGGAAGTGTGTGAAACTTAACAGTGAAATGGAGCAAATGCTCGTTCGTGCGGGACGTGCTTCTCTGGACGGCGAGTTGGCGGATATCGCAAGGTCCGGTTTCGTGGAACGGGATGGCTGTGTTTTTCTGGCGAGTCTGGAGAGCTTCCAGAAGCACGTAAGCCTGAAGAGTTTCCTAGATAGAACGGGATATGAATGTTTCGTAAATTCGATCCATGCTGATGATTTTGTAAACGCTGATTTTTTAGCATGCGCGTGCTCCTACCTGTCTTTAGTGTTTGAGGCGTGGAACAAATCATGTATGCCGGGAGTTCTGCAGGGAGTCATTTCGGGTGACGAATTCGATGCGACGGTGAAGTTTCATCTGCTGCGCCCAGGGGAAGCCTGGCTGAGCGATGACCTTGAGGGGTATGAGGAAGCAGTGCTTACCGTTGAATCTAGTGACAAGGGGTTTCTTGAGGCATACGAGTAAATGATGGGGACAGACCACGTTTAGAAAGTACTCCGAAAACGTAGTCTGTCCCCGTTTTACCCGTTTTACTCTGTCCCCGTTTTACTATGAGAGAAAATTGAGATGAATGATTTTGAGTCGGTGAAACAGCTGATCATCGAGCTGATGAAAGAAAAGGCGGGTAGCTTTGATGGCAATAGTTTGGAGGCCGATTACAAGCTGGACTGGGAGGTTGAACTTTCCGAAAGGTTGGGAAACGCTCTCTACAATATGTCCAGAGCGGCATCCGCCAATGAAAATGCAGACGATGTCATGTTGAAAGTTGCGCTGATGAATTCACGTGTGGACTTCATGGATCTGGCTAATTTTTTCCGCGATATTTATGACGATCTCGATGCGCTGGTAAAAAAACCTTTTTGGCCGGAAATCCCCAAGGGTTTTGTTTACGAAAAAGTTTCGGATTAAGAGGCCGCTGGCTGGGGTGTAAACGGGGGGATAGGATGAGTGAAGACGAAATTTATCGCCAGATCGGCCAAATTCTGATTGACACTGCTCCTGATACAGCGAGTGCAGTTATCGTTGAGGCTGAAATTTCACCCGAGGATGATCATTGTAAGTTGTTGTTTGACTATATTGATGGGAATGGAGAGAAAGATTGGTTCAGCCCAGGCAGCCCAGAGGTCGATGTTGGTATTCATGAAAACCTGATAGCGCTGAGGAATCTCTATAAAGCGCAAAACATGACATCCGGGCTACCGGTTTGGAACAGCTGTGTTATCACGTTGGATACCGTGCTGGGGAAGTTGAAAATTGATTTCAACTACATCGCACCAGAAGAAGGTTGAGTGTTTTTTTCCTGTAAAGCTCTGGGAGATTTACTCAACGTAAATCTCCCAGGTTCAGCGCTATCTCCATGAAGTGGTGGAATCTTTTATCGTTCATGGCATCCGCAGGATTTTGTCTCATTATCATACCGATCATGATACCGCACCCACTCCATGATCTCGTCCTCATTTCTGCCCTTGGGCGTGAGGTCGAGGTAGTTGTAGGCGCCGACCAGCATGTCCAGACCACGGGCATAGGTTGAATAGGCGGAGGATAATGGGGCAGACCACGTTTAAATAAACGTGGTCTGTCTCGAGAAATCAAAGGTCTTTAATTTATGACAGTTGTGAATGAAGAAGGCCATCTCCTGACTGTTATTGCTGAAATTGGCGTATTGGAGTGGCAAAAATATCAACAGCGTTTTCCAAAAGTAAGGGTTGGGAATGAAATGCAGCGGGAGGATTATTCTGCGCTGCTACCCTTCATCGCTTTCAGGTTTGAGTGTATTAGCAAGGTTGATATCGACAAGTTGAGGGCCGCCGTCGAAGGCTACAAGGGGGCTTTATTATGGTTGCTTGTTGGCCGGTCACGCGAAGGGCTACCCGGGATTAACTGGATGATTGCACCGTCAAGGTTGTGGGAGGTGGGAGAATGTGCTTTGCAAGCAAACATGACGGCGGCGGTCTATTTGTCCATTCATGAACCTTTACTTGGTCCAGTGGCACACGAGGATTTAATTGGACTTACGGAACATGTTCGCTCTGTGTTCGATCACTGAGGATAACGGGACAGACCTCTTTAAAAAAACGTGGACTATCCCTGAGGGATCTTTCGTGGGTGTGACTCCAAAATCGCCATAAGGCAAAACTTGAACAGAAAAAGGACACTTCAGTAGCCATGCCAAAATTTGCTTGTGTATGCGGTCACGTCATTAACCTGTCTCAAGGGACGTCCGAGTGTGAAATGTCTCTGGTCGCTGAACAGAAGATAGATGAAATTGGCTATGCGCTGTCAAATCGCTGGCTGTCTGAAGACGAATTCTACGAAGCGATAGACCAAGGGGCTGTTACGGTTTATCGATGCCAGCAGTGCGGGCGGCTGCACGTGGACCAAGGTGGTGGACAGTTTTCTTCCTATATAAAGGAAGTGAATTAGTTGCACGGGATTGGGCGATTGAAGTTGACGGGATGTCGAGGCCAACTGTGTCGAGCTTTTCCGCGCACACTTAGAAGAGAGGATGATTGGAACAATCTATTTCCGGAGGTGAGAGAGTGATTGCTGAAGATTTTGAACTTGTGGCAGCCATTTTTCAGCTGGTTGAGGCCGGAATTGTTCACGGTTATGACGCCTTTCGATACCGCGTTGAATGGGGGGGGAACTATATGGAGGCAGACCTCGCCGTTGAAAAAAATGGCTCAGAAATCTGGGACGCTGAAACTGATTTCAACCATTCGAAAATCTATGCGCTTGTAGAAAAATTACATGAGCATGCAGTCGCTCGCGGTGAGCCCTGGAAGGCATTTGTTCTCTCCTATCGCGAAGGCGAACAAGTGAAAACGAAATTCGACTATTGATTCCGATTCTCTTCAGCCTTTTTTCCCTAAAGCAAATCGAAAGATCGCAGCCTTCGGCAGCGCCTACACATACCCTCTGTAGGCGCTGCCGAAGGCTGCGATCTTTTGCTTTTACTTCGGATAAAGCGGCGGCAACCCGCTGTCACCCACCGGATCCTGCACCCGTTCCGCCGCCGGAATCGTGCGGATCGCCCGCCACAACTCCTCACCCTGCCAATGCTGGCCCGTCTCGCTGTACAGCGCACCATTCAACCCATCCAGCGCATCCGATAACGGCACAAACCGCGCCGCCATGTCCGCCAGTGTCTCCGGCTGCTGACGCGCCCACGCATCCAGCGCCTGCCGCGTCGCCTGCGGGTCATTCGCCTGACTCGCACGCTTGATGTCATCCATCAAGGTGCGTGGGCTCGGGCCGGTTTGGGCGGCGCGGTGCACCGCCGGTTGCCAGCGGGCGCGCCACCACAGGCCGAAGCCGAGGAGGGTGGTGCAGGCGAGGATCAGGGTGCTGAGTTTCCACCACCACAACACATCGTTATCGACGACGCTCGGTTGCAAATTGCCGGTCGGGGTGTCGACTTGCAGGCTTGGGTTATTGGCCACTTGCAGGGTGCGCGCCGGCAGGCTGCTGTGTTCCAGGTGATCTTCAAAGGTGTTCCACCAAACCACGTCCACCGTGGGCAAGTCGATGGCGCCGCTGCGGCTCGGCACCAGGGCTTCGCGTTCTTCGCGGCTGCCGATAATGCCGCGGTCAGTGCTCTGGTTGCTCAGCACCGGTTGGTCGGGGTAGCGGCGCAGGCCGTTGACGTCGGTGGCGGGCAGCGCCGGCAATTGCGAGGCGGCCAGGCCTTCGACTTTCACCGTCAGGCTGCGGGTCAGGGAATCGCCGACCTGAGTGTGTTCCGGTTCCGGGTTCCAGCTTTCGCTGAGGCTCAGGCTGCGCGCGGGCAGCCACGGTGCGTCGACCGGGTAGGTCAGGGGTTTGGGTTTCACGGTCAGGGGGATTTCGGCGGAACTGACGCGCATCAGTTTGCCCGGCTTCGGCCCCTGCGCATTCGCCTCCTGTGACGGCTGCGTATCGACCAGTGTCGCGCTGAAGGTCTGCGGCGCAATGGTCAGCAAACCGCTGTGTTGCGGGTAGATCGCATAGCGCATTTCGATCACGCCATGGCGCACACCGTTGAGGTCTTTTTCGTAGGTGCGCGTGTCGCCCAGTTGTTCGATGCGCGCATCGGCGATTTGCAGCGGCGTCAAGCTGCTGTCGTCGTACAGCGACACTGAATGGTAGATGCGCAAAGTCAGGATCGCCTGCGCCTGCACATAGACGCTGGACTGATCGAGGCTGGCTTCGATGAACACCGGATCAAGGCTGTTCTTGTTCTCGCGGGTGTCGCTTTCGACCACTTGCACGGTGATTGGCTGGCTCTGCGCGTCGCCCAGTTGCAGCGGCGGGATCACCACGCTGCCGTTCTCTTTTGGCAGCAGGGTGATGATCCAGCGCGTGGTCGCGCGGTTGTCACCGTTGAGGGTGTTGAGCTGGTTGACCTGCCGCGTGCCGCGCACTTCGAACAACGCCTCCAGTGCGGTCAGATCGGGTTTGCCGAACTGGGTGACGTCGCTGGTTTCGAGGGTGAGTTCGACCGTCTCGCCGGAGTTCAGGCGACTGCGATCCACACTGGCGGTCAGCTCGGCCGCATGGGCGGTGGCCGTGCAGAGCAGCAGGGGCAGCAAGAGAGCGGTGAAGCGGGTCATCGAGTGTTTTCCTGATCCTGATGTTGTTGCTGTTCGTACCAGAATTTGCGTCGCAGCAATTCGCCCGGATCATCCGGGATCTTGCCCAGCCATTGCTCCAGTGCCTGACGCTGTTCGCCTTGGAGGTTGTCTTCACTCGGGCGCAGCGTCGGCACGGTGTCCGTTTGTTCTTCCTCGTCGCTGCCTGGCACTTCGTTGGGGCCTGGCTGCGGCGGCGTGGTCGTTGGCGGTTCGCTGGCCGACTCGACAGGCTGCGACGGGCTCTGGGTTTCACTTTTCACGGCGGGCGGCGGCGTGGTCGCGGGCGCTGGTTCGTCGCCCGGCAGACTTTGCTGTTCGCTCGGTTTGGTGTCCGGCTCGGCGGGCGGCGGTGTGTTTTTCTGCTTGAGCAAGTTTTCCACCAGCGCCTTGTTGGTCTGCGCCGGGCGCAAATCCGGTTGCAGTTCCAGGGCCTGTTCATAGGCGTCGATTGCCGCTTCCAGCTCACCGCTTTTTGCCAAAGCGTTGCCACGATTGTAGTGGGCGCGGGCATCGCTGCCTTCGGCAAAGCGCTGGGCGGCGCCACTGTAGTCGCCGGCCTCGTACAACGCCACCCCTTGCCATTGGTGATCGTCAAAATGCCGCGCGGCTTCGGCCGGGCGCTTCTGTTTGAGCAGGTGCAGGCCTTGTTGATCGGGGCGCAGCCACAAATCCTCAAAGTCAAAAGCGTAGCTCGGCTGCGGCAGACACAGCAGTAACGGCAGGCAGAACAACCAGCCACGACGCCCGGCGCAGGCGGCGAGCAACAACAGCGGCAACAGCAGCCAGTAACCCTGATCGGCCCAGGTATCGAGGCGCACGGTCTGGCCATCGTCGCGCAGGCTACGCGGGCCGTTGAGCAGGCCGAGCGCACCAAGATCCGCTTCGTCGAGACGGACAGGGTGGTATTCGCCGCCGACGCTGTTGAGGAATGCGCTCAGGCCCGGACTGTCGAGTTGCGGTACGCGAATCGCGCCTTGCTCGTCCTTGAGGAAACTGCCGTCCTCCTGAGCAATCGGCGCACCTTCGGCGGTGCCGACGCCAAGCATCAGCAGTTGTGCCGACTCACCGTTGAGGGCACGCCGAATGCCTTGGCGTTCTCCCTCATCAAGCGACGAGCCGATCAGCAAAATCCTCCCCTGACCGAGCGCGCCCTGTTTCAGCAGGGCCAGCGCTTTGCTGACGGCCAGATCGGCGCGATGGCCGCTTTCCGGCATCAGCGAAGGCTTGAGCGCATCGAGCAAATTGCGGCTGGTCGCCAGATCATCCGACAGCGGCACCAGCGTGTGCGCGCTGCCGGCGTAACCGACGATGGCGGTCTGCGCATCGCTGCGCGCCTGCAACAGGTCGAAGAGCTTGCGTCGCGCCTGTTCCAGTCGCGTCGGCGGTGAATCGGTGGCGAGCATCTCTGGGGTCAGCTCCAGCACCACCACCAACGGGTCGGCCGGTTTCTGGCTGGTCTGTTCGACGCGCTCCCAACTCGGCCCGAGCAGCGCCAGAATCGTCAGCAACCACGCCACGCCGAGGGCGATCCACGGCAGTTTGCTGTCGCGACCACTGCCGCCACTGAGCAGGGTGGCATGAAACGCCGGTGGCAAGATCATCTGCCAGCGCCCGGCGCGTTTCTGCCGGTGCCAGAGTTGCCAGATCAGCCAGCCGAGCAGCGGCAGCAACAGCAACCACCACGGACGGAACCAGTGCGGCCAGAGCGCGATCATCGGCGCCTCCGCAGACGCAGGCGCTTGAGGCGCGCACGCCAGTCAGGCAACGGACTTTGCAGATACAGTTCCTTGGTGAACAGGCGTTGCAGCGGGTTGTCCGGCCACAATTCACGGGCGACCAGCAACAGGCTCAACCACAGCGCCAGCGCCAGAGGCCAGTGATACAAGGCTTGTGCCGGGCGCGCCTGGGTCGGTTGTTGAGTCACCGGTTCGAGTTGATCGAGGGTGTCTTTGATGGCTTGCAGTTCTTTGCCGTCGTGAGCACGGAAATATTGCCCGCCAGTGACTTCGGCGATGGCTTTGAGCGCCGGCTCGTCGAGATCCAGACTTGGATTGACGCCCAGCAGACCGGTCGAGCCGCTGTCCTCTGGATTGGCACCGATACCGATCGGGTAGATTTTTACGCCTTCGCTGGCGGCCAGTTTTGCCGCCGTCAGCGGGTCGATTTCGCCGCCATTGTTGGCGCCGTCAGTCACCAGAATCAGCACACGACTTTGCGCCGGGCGCATGCGCAGACGTTTCAGCGCCAGACCGATGGCATCGCCAATCGCGGTGTTCTTGCCGGCAATGCCGATCCGCGCTTCATCGAGCCAGACGCGCACGGTATGGCGATCAAAGGTCAGCGGCGCTTGCAGATACGCTTGGCTACCGAAGAGGATCAGGCCGACACGGTCGCCATCGCGGCTTTCAAGGAAGTCACCGAGCAGATGCTGCACCAGCGTCAGGCGACTGACCTCTTCGTCCTGCCACTGCATATCGGGGAAATCCATCGAGCCGGACACGTCCACCGCCACCAGCAGATCCCGCCCGCTGGCGGCAATCGGCAGTGGTTCGCCGAGCCATTGCGGGCGGGCGGCGGCGGTCAGCAGCAACAGCCACAAGAGCATGAACGGCGCCTGTTGACGCCACGCCGGCAGGTTGGCGCGAGCGCGACGGCGGGCGAGGCCTTCCAGATCGGCGAGAAAACTCACTTTCAAGGCTGGCTCGCCACTGTCCGCCACCGGCAGCACCAGACGCATCAGCCACGGCAGCGGCACCAGCACGAAGATCCACGGCCAGGCGAACTCAAACATGTTTGCGAATCCACGTGTCGACCGCTTGGGTCAGGCCGGCGATGGCTTTGTCATCGAGTTTGCATTCCGGTTTGTAGGCGCCTTCGACCAGCACCATCCAACGGGTCAGGCCGGCGGCCGGGCAACGGTTGTCGAGGAACGCCAGCCATTTGCGCCCGTTGAGGGTGTGGCTCTGGCTGTAAGGGTAATGGTTGCGGCACAGGCGTGTGAGCAAGCCGTTGAGTTGCTGCAGCCAGGCACCGGCCGGGGCGCCGTCATAGGGTTTGGGCATTTGCGCGAGTTCCGCGAGGGCGGCGATGCGCACTGGATCCAGTGGTTGTTCGGCACGGACGATCGGGCGTTTCTTCATGGGAATGAAGCGGCGCAGCTTCCATACGGCGAAACCGAGAAGCGGCAATAACAACAGCAGCAACCACCAGCCCGGCGCCGGCGGCCAGAAGGCAATCGGTGGCGGCGAGATCAGCGGTTGCAGTTGTTCGAGGCCGTTCATCGATCTTTCCCCGGACGCTGCGGATTGAGGAACTCACGCATCTGCTCGACCATTTCGCTTTGCGTGCTCAGCGGCATCAGCAATACCCGCAGCTTTTGCGCGAGCAATTCCCAGCGCGCGATGCGTGCTTCGGCCTGGGCGCGATAGGTCTGGCGCAGCTCGAAGTTCAACGTGTCGAGTTCCAGTTGCGCGCCGCGTTGTGCGAAGCGCAACAGCCCGGCGGCGGGCAGGGCATGATCCAGCGGATCGGAAATCGGTAACATCAACAGGTCGCAATGACGCGATAAGAGGCTGAGCTGTTGTTCGGCGCTGTCGGACAAGGCGCGTTCATCGCAAATCACGATGGCCAGGCTGCCTGGACGCAACACTTCACGGGCACGGCGCAAGGCCACGCCAAACGCATCGCGATCCGGCTCACGCTCGCTGTGCAGCGACTGGTTGACCTTGACCAGACGGTTGAGCAATTGCAGCAGGCTCTGTTTGCTGCGCCGTGGCTTGATTTCGTAGTGCTCGTTGTCGCCGAACACCAGCCCGCCAACGCGGTCGTTATGGCCGAGCGCGGCCCAACCGATCAACGCCGCGACTTGCGCCGCGAGCACCGATTTGAACATCAGCCCGGAGCCGAAAAACAGCCGTGTGCTTTGCTCGACCATGATGAAAATCGGCCGCTCGCGTTCTTCATGGAACAGCTTGGTGTGCGGCTCTTGCGTGCGCGCCGTCACGCGCCAGTCGATGGTGCGCACGTCGTCGCCGGCCTGATAGACCCGCACCTGATCGAAGTCGACGCCACGGCCCCGGAATTTCGAGTGATGCAGGCCGATCAGCGGGCTGCGCTGACTCGGCGTGGAAAACAGCTGAACCTCGCGCACGCGGTGGCGCATCTCGATCAGCTCGGCGAGGCTGACGCGGATGCCCGGTTCGGACGGCAAGGGGGCGTTCATGGGGGTCAAGCGACGGCTACGACGTCGAGAATCCGCTGCACCACCCGATCCTGATCGATGCCGGCGGCTTCGGCTTCAAACGACAAAATGATGCGGTGACGCAACACGTCGAACAGCACCGCTTGAATGTCTTCCGGGCTGACGAAGTCGCGACCGGCCAGCCAGGCGTGAGCACGGGCGCAGCGGTCGAGGGCAATCGAACCACGCGGGCTGGCGCCATAGGCGATCCACTCGGCCATTTCCGGGTCGAACTTGGCCGGGTTGCGCGTGGCCATGACCAGTTGCACGAGGTATTCCTCCACGGCGTCGGCCATGTACAGACCGAGGATTTCCTTGCGCGCGGCGAAGATCGCCTGCTGGCTGACGCGGCGTTCAGGCTTGGTTTCACCGTTCAACGCTTCGCCACGGGCCTGCTGGAGGATGCGGCGTTCGACGGCGGCGTCCGGGAAACCGATTTTCACGTGCATCAGGAAACGGTCGAGCTGCGCTTCCGGCAGCGGGTACGTGCCTTCCTGCTCGATCGGGTTCTGCGTGGCCATCACCAGAAACAGCGGCGACAACTCATAGGTGCTGCGACCGACACTGACCTGACGTTCGGCCATGGCTTCTAGCAGCGCCGATTGCACCTTGGCCGGGGCGCGGTTGATTTCGTCCGCCAGCACCAGGTTGTGGAAGATCGGCCCTTGCTGGAACACGAAACTACCGGTTTCCGGACGATAGATCTCGGTGCCAGTGATGTCGGCCGGCAGCAGGTCAGGGGTGAACTGAATGCGATGGAACTGGGCTTCGATGCCCTCGGCGAGTTCTTTGATCGCTTTGGTCTTGGCCAGACCCGGCGCGCCCTCGACCAGCATGTGGCCGTCGGCGAGCAGGGCGATGAGCAAACGCTCGATGAGCTTTTCCTGGCCGAGAATCTGCGTTGAAAGAAAGGTGCGCAGCGCCAGCAGCGCTTCACGATGTTCCATCGGTGACTGTTCCTGGAAAGGGGTGGCCACGGGCGTTCGGATAACGCCGGGGCTGGGGGCGTTACTTTAATCCATCGCGGGGGGTGGCGACTAACGGCATTTTGCGCAAAGTGCGGGAAATGACTGGGGGAATTGTTGGATTTTTGTAGAAGCGGGGAGGGGTAGTGTTCTTTCGGGCCTCTTCGCGAGCAGGCGCGCTCCCACATTTTGAGCGGCGTACATCCGTCAATGTGGGAGCGAGCCTGCTCGCGAAGGGGTCAGCCCAGACGCCATCAAACTTCGTTGATGAAGGTGCCAGTCCCGTCGAGGATGTTCGTCAAGGTCTCGACAACCTCATCCATATCCACCATATCGGGATTAAAGCTGATCTCCAGCACATCATCCCCGTTCAACGCATCGGCATCCGCCGCCGCAATCTCGATCTTCAGCAGTGTCGAAGTCAGTGTGACTTTGACGCCGTCGAGCGTAGAAGGCTCACCATCCAGGGTGATCTCCAGCTCGTCCTCGTCCGGGTAGCGGCTCATCAGAAACATGTCGCCCTTGTCGCTGTGGCAGCAGAGCATGGCCATGTTGTCTTCTTCGTCATCGCATGGGTTGACGATCAAAAGGGCGGTGGTCATTTGCATCGGGGTATTCCTGGTTAGACGAGCGCGACGGATGCGCCAAAGAGTTGATTTTGCCAGCTGAACGAATATTTTGCTGCCCTGGCTGCGGGATTTTTGTTTTTTGCTCCACCATTTTTTTATAAAACGGCAGGGAATATAGAAAAAGCAGCGATGCAGCATGAACGGAACCATGAAGTATAGAAAAAACGACATGGCTGAATAATAAATAGAGAAGAAAATTGCATTGAGCCCGAAGAGTCTTCCGTATTTTCCCGTCGCTGTTGCCAAGTCTTTTGAATTCAGATAAAAACCCCATACATAAAGTATGAAAAGAAGTGTGCCTCCGATGAGGGCGGCCAGGTATCGCTTGAGTGTCATCTTGTCAAGTTGTGTGGGGTCGAACTCTGTTGTGACGGCTTGATAGGTTGAGCGGATGAATAACAATGGCCCGAATATGGCTACATAATTAGCGGCTGCCTTTGAGCTGAAGGGGAAAAGAGATGACCAGAACCCGATCATGCCAAATAGCTGGTTATCTAAGAATGCATTGATTGCAATATCCAGGCTGGTTTGAGGGTGCGCGGGCAGTAAGAGGCTTATGAGGAAAATTGGAATACAAAAAAGCCCGAATGCGCACAGGAACGAAGTTGGGTTGAATGTTTTTCCAGTCATAAAGGAATCCTGGATCACCGCGGCTGTAATAAGTTAGATAGCCAAGGTTGAGTCGGTGTGGATGACCCAACTTGGATGTAACTTTTTCTCGTTACCTGGGTAACGCGGTTTCTATTTGTTCGAGGATAATAGCGTTGATTTTTTCCACGTTAGTGGAGTCCAGGAAAAATGCTGCCACTGCAATCACCAAGCCAGCAGCTACGATGACAGGTGCGCTGGTGGCAGCAGCTACAGGGAGAAACGCGACAACAGTCGCCACAAGTGCACCTGCCCCCATGCCGGCAGCAATGCTTTCAAGTTCCAGCATCAAAGGCTTCCAGTCCCCATCTTGAAAACCGATAGCCGCTTTCGTGACGACTGAGTGTCCCTGAACGATTTTGCCTGTCACGCCGAATCCCTTGGCGAGCCGGTTGACATTGTCCATGTAGGACGCTTTGTCCAGCGAGTTCAGTGCCTCTACCACCGCGCGTGTATCCTGCGGAGTGAGCCGCGCATTGGGATTGGTCCGCACTGTTTCAAAGGTCTGCATCGCCTCCGCATAGCTTCTGATCTTCTTCCCCGAAATATCCTTTTGAAGATCCATGACCACCCGGTGCAGATTGGCGCCATATTTCTCAAGGATGTATTTGTTCGCGTCGGCGACGAAAGCCACCGCGCGTTTGTAGTCATCAATGCGTTTGGCTTCTGCTTCGGCCGCTATCCGGTTTCTTTCGTCTTCCTGACGTTTAGCTTCCGCCAGAGCGGCCAAGCGAGCTTGTTCTGCCGCGTGTCTCTGAGCTTCTTCAGCACGTCGCGCCGCTTCGGCAGCCTGTTGTTGCGCATGCGCCTCGGCCTGTCGACGGGCTATCTCGGCATACAGTTGTGCTTGTCTTGATTGAAGGCTGGAAATTTGCTCATTCAAAAGCATCGCATCATAAGTCGCTTGCAACTTTGCATGCTGTCGAGAGGTCTGCACGTCTCTCAGCTTTTGTTGCAGTGTTGTATTTTTCTGAAAGAGTAATTCGTTGACGGTGTTGGTCGCTCTGTCGAGCCATGCTTGCGGTGTTGCATCAATCAATGGTGGCTGTCGGCTGTCTGCCAGATTGAGCTCTATTTGCAAGTTGTGCTCAAGGTTTTGTTGTTGCGCGAGATAGTCGCTTTCGATGGCCAGTGTAAATCCATGCATTGGATTGCCGAGCGGATAGTTCTTTAGGATGTCGCAGCGAATAGATCCTGGGTTCAGATTGATTATTTCCCATGTGCCGTCGCGATAAAATATAGTTGTCGGAAGTTCCAGTTGTCTCATGTGCTGACTCCTTTCCCTGATAAAGAACCTGTTCCGTGGTTCGGTCTAATATTATTAGCGCTGCTGGCAAAAATATTCTGTAGGGCCTGGTCTTTTAATTGTGTGAGACAATTCTTGTCGGGTTGTGAGCTTTGGTGAGTGATGCTTGCTGGTTTTTTTGTTTTTTCAATTGGAGAGCTGCGGTAGGAAAATTCCTGCGTTATTTTCTAATTGTCTGCGATGAAATATCTGATGCAGTTGTAGGATTTTTTATCGTGACGAAATTTCATGGGGAAATTCTATTTGCACGCTTGTTTTAGCCACGCGGATACGATTATTTTCGCCGTTCGAACGCAAAGGAGTGCGTATGTAAAACTGAAAAAAGGATCTCTTTTCATGCATCAGTATTTCGACCGTGCCGAAGAAATCGCGCACTTGTCCGACGAACAGATCGAGCTGATTTATCAACGTTATCTGGATGGAGAAAAAACCGCCGTACTCATGACCGAGTTTCAGATTCCGGCTTCTGTTCGCAGTTTGCTCAAGGTACTGCCGCCGATTGTCAGCCCGGATATCACTTGCCCGTATTGCGATTTGCCGATGTGGGTTCGCCGTCACGCCAGAGGCACGCCGATTTCCTTGCGTGAACCGTTTAAATGCGTGCGGTGTGAGCATCGATATATTGCAGCCAGTCTCTATGGGCGGCGCTCACCTTGTACGTGCAAGGAATGTTTCAAGGCTCACCAACAACAATTGGCAGCCCAGGCTCAACGGGATCGCGCCGAACTGGAGATTCGCCACGGCGCACCGTGTCCTGCCGTGCCTTACGCCGCGTTGGGGTTTGTGCAGAAACTGGCGTTATTGGCCTTGCTCGAAGACGGCAATGGCAGCGCTTTGGAGTCGATTGCACCACTGAAAGCACCCTCCAGAAGCGAATGCCTGGCGCCTACCGATGAAGCCAGTGAGGAAATCCTGAAAAACCTGTACGAGGCGGGTGTGCTGGCAGTTGCCATCGATTCCGACATCAAAGCCTTTGACCGGGCTGATGGTTGCAGCATCGCCGATTATTCGGCCGTGCGCTGGTTGCCCAATGTGGCGCTGGACGGCGCACTGCGCAGCCCGCGTGACAGTCTGTATCTGATGCTCTATCAGGAATTGTCCGGGAGTGTTCAGCCAGCGTGGAAGAGCGAGCTCTACGCACTGATCTTTACCCTCGCACGACAAGAGTCGATCCAATACATCCATGTGCTGGCCAATGAAGTGAGTTTTGCCTTTACCGCCGAAGCCCGCGCTGAAGCGGTGGTAGGGCAGTTGTTGCAGGACTTCTCTGTGAGTCAGCTCTACTACTTCGCCCGTTTGGCTGTAAAAAGCGCCGCTCACTTCTACGCCACGGGTAATTCGAAGGGGCGCAACCACGCCTCCAATACAATCCCGCGCAACATGCTCGGCACGGCGCAAGATGCCCTGACGCGCAACTGGCGCAAGAACTCCCACCGCGATTCTCGGGTAGCGCAATCGGCTTTGCACCGGCTGTTGTATGACGTCGTGCTCAAGGACAGCGGTGCCGGTTTTTCCAAATCTCCGGGTATGTACTGGCGCGATGAATTGGTGCCGCAATTCTTTTCCGGCGCAGCGTTCGGCAGCGATCTGGTCGGCCACTTGCAGCTTTTTTGCCGTGAGTGCGACTCCAGCAACATCGACGCCAGCATGGACAAGATGACCCTGCAAATGATGTGTTACGACTGCGCCACCGTGAGCAAATTCAAGGCTTACGAAGAGTTGCCTGACTGATCCGCGTCAACCGCTCGCGCTGAACCCGATGCCACGCTCAAGGTCGATAGAACGGCCTTGGGCGTTTTCGTTTCTGGATATGTAGAGGCAAAAGGTCTGCACTTGGGACGGATGTCCCGTAAATACGGGCATGTCCCCCGGCGTTTTCCGCCACGAGTGCTAGTGTTTAGCGGTGCGAAAGCCTTGGTTTACGTGCCAATGACCGAATATGTCGCAGCACCGCAAGCAGACACATTGTCGCACCCTTTAAGCTGCGCAACGGATGAGCACCCGTAAAGGCATTGTCGGTAGCCCCACAGTCGTTTTTGCAGATGCTCATTCTATGGAAGGTGAATGTGACCTGAGTGTCCCGTCCAGCTTCACCCACCTGTCCCCCTGTTTCCTCTGCCCGAGAATCAGGAACAGGGCGACACAAGCCCCGAAAGGGGTGTTGCACGCGACGCTTTCCATCAATAACAAGCTTAAGCGGAGTACCACAGATGGCGTTCTTCACCGCAGCCAGCAAAGCCGACTTCCAGCACCAACTGCAAGCGGCACTGGCGCAGCACATCAGTGAACAGGCACTGCCACAAGTGGCGCTGTTCGCTGAACAATTCTTCGGCATCATTTCCCT
>Ga0163162_10000408_pt1 | contig 39422 bp, 29 predicted proteins | sample S55metaG_FD_115310 | JGI IMG/M metagenome (GOLD analysis project Ga0163162, IMG submission 115310) | Switchgrass rhizosphere microbial communities from Kellogg Biological Station, Michigan, USA - S5-5 metaG | ecosystem: Host-associated > Plants > Roots > Rhizosphere > Soil | place: USA... | reverse complement strand
GGCATCCAGCCGGGCCCGCAGGTGATGACCAGCAACCCGCAGCTGTTCTGGGGGCTGATCGCGTCGATGTGGGTCGGCAACCTGATGCTGATCATCCTGAACCTGCCGCTGATCGGCATCTGGATCAAGCTGCTGACCGTGCCGTACCGCTTTCTGTTCCCGGCCATCGTCACCTTCTGCAGCATCGGCCTGTACACGTTGAACAACTCGAGCTTCGACGTCTACATCGGGGCCTTCTTCGGCATCATCGGCTACGCGTTCTACAAGCTCGGCTGCGAGCCCGCGCCGCTGCTGCTGGGCTTCATCCTCGGTCCGATGATGGAAGAGAACCTGCGGCGTGCGCTGCTGCTGTCGCGCGGCGACTGGAGCACCTTCGTGACGCGCCCGCTGTCCGCCGGCCTGCTGTTGGCCGCACTGGCGATGATCGTGGTGGTCGCGCTGCCGTCGATCAAGGCCAAGCGGCAGGAGGCGTTCGCCGAGGTGGATTGAAGGGCCCACCCCCGAGGCGGCCTGGTGGCCGCCTGCCCACGGCCGCGCTTGCACCCCGGCGGCCCCGGCCAAGCGGGATCCGCGGTGTGCGCTGCGGCGCGGTGAGCGGGCGCACGTTCGACGCGTTGGACGCTGAGTAGGCTCTCGGCGCGCCGGTTGGGTGCCGCGCCGTCATCGGCACTATGCTTGGCGCGAGATGAGCGCGACGGCGGAGGACACCGACCTCGGTGCGATGGCACCGTTGCGCAACGCCACCTTCCGCATGCTGTGGCTCGCCTGGCTGGCGGCCAACCTCTCGCTGTGGATGCACGACGTGTCGGCGGCATGGCTGATGACCACGCTGACGTCCGATCCCGCCTTGGTGGCGCTGGTGCAGACCGCCTCGACGCTGCCGATGTTCCTGCTCGGGCTGCCGAGCGGCGCACTGGCCGACATCGTCGACCGCCGCCGCTACTTCGCGGGCACGCAACTGTGGGCGGCGACGATCGCGATCGTGCTGATGGCGTTGTCGCTGTCCGGCGCACTGTCGGCGCCGCTGTTGCTGACGCTGACGTTCCTCAACGGCATCACGATGGCGATGCGCTGGCCGGTGTTCGCGGCCATCGTGCCGAGCCTGGTGCCACGCTCGCAGCTGTCGGCGGCGCTGGGCCTGAATGGCGCGGCGATGAACGTGTCTCGCATCGTCGGCCCGGCGATCGCCGGCGCGCTGCTGGCCAGCCTCGGCAGCGCGGCGGTGTTCGCGCTCAACGCGGCGGTGTCGGTGGGCGCGTTCTTCACGATCCTGCGCTGGCGCGCCACGCGCAAGGAGAGCGCGCTGCCGGGCGAGCGCTTCGTCGGCGCGATGCGCGTGGGTCTGCAATACGTGCGGCAGGCGCCGCGCCTGCAGATCACGCTGCTGCGCATCGCGCTGTTCATGCTGCAGGTGTCGGGCTTGATGTCGCTGCTGCCGCTGCTGGCCAAGCAGCTGCCCGAGGGCGGCGCCGGTGCATTCAGTGCGCTGCTCGCCGCCACCGGGCTGGGCGCGGTGGCGGTGGTGGTGTTCATGGGGCGTGTGCGCGAGCGCCTGGGGCGCGACCGCTCGGTGAGCGGGGGCGCGCTGCTGCACGCCGTGGCCGCCTGCGGCGCGGCGTTCGCGCCGAACCTGTGGGCGATGCTGCCGTGCATGTTCGTGGCCGGCGGCGCCGTGATCCTCACCGCCAACTCGATCACCGTGGCCGCGCAGCTGATGCTGCCCGACTGGGTGCGCGCGCGCGGCATGGCGCTGTACCAGATGGCGCTGATGGGCGGAGGCGCGGCCGGCGCCGCGTTGTGGGGGCACGTAGCTGCCGGACTGCAGGTGCGCCACACGGTGCTCGCCTCCGCGCTGTTCGGTGCGGTCACCGTGCTGCTCACGTACCGGCTGTCGATCGAGCGCCACGACCCCGACGAGCACCTGCCGGCCGCGGTGGCCGCGCCACCCGAGCCCGCGATCGCGATCGACGGCCACGACGGCCCGGTGATGGTGACGGTGGAGTACCAGATCGACCCGACCCGTGCACTCGAATTCGCTGCCGTGATGCAGGAGACGCGGCGCGCGCGGCTGCGACAGGGGGCCTTGTCGTGGGGCTTGTTCCGCGATGCCGCGATGCCCGGGCGCTACGTCGAGTACTTCGTCGACGAGACCTGGTTCGAGCACCAGCGCCGCCTCGAGCGCTTCACCGCCGGCGACGCCGGGCTGCGCGAGCGCCGGCTGGCGTTCCACATCGGCGAGCAGCCGCCTGCGGTGCGGCGCCTGGTGGGCGAGACCCTGGTCGACTGAAGCGTTGCAGCGCAGCGGCGCGGCCGCGCACCTTTGATCGCACCGGCGATCACCTTTGCACGCCCCGCACGGGCACACCGACTACGATGCACGCATTGCCGCCGCCGAGCTTGCCGATGCAGTCCTTCGACTACAAGACGTCCTACGCAACACCACGCCGTCCGGTGTTCGCGCGCAACATCGTCTCCACATCGCATCCGCTGGCCGCGCAGGCCGGCCTGCGCATGATCGCCGCCGGCGGCAACGCGGTCGATGCCGCGATTGCAGCGGCCGCGGTGATGACAATCGTCGAACCGTGCAGCAACGGGCTCGGCTCGGATTCGTTCTGCATCCTGTGGGACGGCCAGCGCCTGCACGGCCTCAACGCCTCGGGCCCGGCACCGGCGTTGTGGACCCCGCAGTACTTTCGCGACCACCATGGCGGCGGCAGCGCGCCGCCGGCGCGCGGCTGGGGCTCGGTGACGGTGCCAGGAGCGGTGGCCTCGTGGACGAGCCTGAGTCAGCGTTTCGGCAAGCTGCCTTTCGCCGACCTGCTCGAGCCGGCCATCGCGATCGCCGAGCGCGGCTATGCGGTGCCGGTGGTGATCCAGCTGAAATGGCAGCTCGCACACGCGGTGCACGAGTTGGTCTCGCAGCCGGGCTTCGCCGAGGTGTTCCTGCCGCGCGGCCGCGTGCCCGAGGTCGGCGAACTGATGCGCATGCCCGGTCACGCGAAGGCGCTGCGCGCGATCGCAGCCACGCGTGGCGAGGCGTTCTACCGCGGCGAGATCGCACAGGTGATCGAGCGCCAGGCCAAGGCGCAGGGCGGTGCGCTGCGCGCGGCGGACCTTGCGGGCTTCGAGCCGCAGTGGGTCGAGCCGATCGGCATCGACTACCACGGTTATCGACTGCACGAGCTCCCGCCCAACGGGCAGGGCATCGCGGCACTGATCGCCTTGGGCATCGCCGAGCACCTCGGCATCCGCGATCTGCCGATCGACGGCGTGCAGGCGCAACATCTGCTGATCGAAGCGATGAAGCTCGGCTTTGCCGACACCTATCGCTACGTGGCCGAGCCGTCGGCGATGAGCGTGACGCCGGCGCAGATGCTCGACCGCGCCTACCTGGCGCAACGCGCCAAGTCGATCGACCCCAGGCGCGCCCAATCGTTCGGCGCCGGCACGCCGCCCAAGGGCGGCACGATCTACCTCACCGCGGCCGACGAGCGCGGCATGATGGTGAGCTTCATCCAGAGCAACTACATGGGCTTCGGTTCCGGGGTGTGCGTGCCCGAATGGGGCATCAGCCTGCAGAACCGCGGCCACGGCTTCTCGCTCGATGCGCAGAGCCCCAACGTGGTGGCACCGGGCAAACGCCCGTTCCACACCATCATCCCGGCGTTCCTCACCAAGGATGGCCAGGCGCAGATGAGCTTCGGCGTGATGGGCGGCAACATGCAGCCACAAGGCCATCTGCAGACCTTGGTGCGCATGATCGATCACCGGCAGAACCCGCAGGCCGCGTGCGATGCGCCGCGCTGGCGCTTCGACGGCGGCCTGAGCGTCGAAGTGGAGCCCGAGATGAACCGCGAGACCGTGCAGGGCCTGATCGCGCTGGGCCACCGCATCGAGCCGCGTTTCGACAGCTACATGGACCTCGGCGCCGGCCAGTTCATCTGGCGCCTCGGCGACCCGGCGGCCGAAGGCTACGTCGCGGCCAGCGACCCGCGGCGCGACGGCGCGGCCGCCGGCTTCTAGCCGCTCGCCGATGCGCGCTTGGCCGAGCGCCGCGGCGACTGAGCGCCGGGCGCCGCGGCGCTCCAGATCTGCCCGTATACACAAGACCACGAGGTAAGAGAAGCGGCCCAAACCAGGGCACTCGCGAGCCATCGGGGTTCGGTGGCTCTGGAGCAAGGCAGCCACTGCAACGGCTCTGGGTTCGTTGCGTGTCGCCCTTCAGGCTCGACCCCGCTCCAGCATGCGGCCCGCCCGCGCGTGAACGGCCGAACCGTCAGCCTCCGCATACGCCCGCTGCCCGTTGACATAGACCGCCGTGATGCCGACGCTCGTGCTGATCGGCCGTTCGAAGGTGGCGGTGTCGGCGATGCGCATCGGGTCGAAGACGACCACGTCGGCGAACGCGCCGGTGCGCAACACGCCGCGCCCATTGAGGCGAAAGTTGTTCGCCGTCATGCCGGTCATCTTGTGCACGGCCTGTTCGAGCGAGAACAGCTTGCGCTCGCGCCAGTAGCGGGCGAACACGCGCGGGAAAGCCCCCCACAGCCGCGGATGCGGGTGACGGTCGTGCGGCAACCCGTCGCTGCCGATCATCGAGCGCGGGTGCGCGATCACGCGCTCGACATCGTCCTCGTGCATCTGAAAGTAGCACGCACCGCCGGGCATCAGGCGCCGGCAGGCGGTCTTCTGGTCGACGCCCCAGTCGGCGGCGACGTCGGCCAGCAGTCGGCCGCCGACATCGGGGTGGGCGTCGCTCCAGGTCAGCATCACGTCGATCACGCCGTCGACCAGGTCTTCGCGCAGCACCGTGGAGCCGGCCACGTAGGGATAGACGTCGAGCGCGATCGGCTGGCGTTGCGCAAGCTGATCGACCAATGGCAGCGTCTCGCGCGTGCGGCCCCATTGCGTCGGACCCGCGCACTTGTGGTGCGAAAGGATCAACGGCACGCCGGCTTCGAACGCGCAGTCGCCGGCCTCGTGCATCGCCTCGAGGATGGTTTGCATCTCGCTGCGCAGGTGCGTGGCATACACGCCGCGGTGGCGCGCGACGACGCGCGCGAGATCGAGCACTTCATCGGCCGGCGCCGCGAACGCCTCCTCGTAGAACAGGCCGGAGGACAAGCCGATCGCGCCCTCGGCAAGACCCGCGTCGAGCAACGCCGCCATCTGCGCGCGTTCGTCGGCGCTGGCCGCGCGGGTCAGGTCGTCCATCGTCGCGTAGCGCAGCGTCGTGTGGCCGATCAACGCGGCGACGTTCAACGCCGGTCGAGCGGCGCACACCGCGTCGCGGTAGGTCGCCACGGTCGGGTAGTGGAACGAGTCGGCCCCGAGCAGCGTCAGCGGTGGACCGGCCTGGGCCGTGCGATAGGGCGCCAGCGAGATGCCGCAGTTGCCGGTGATCACGGTCGTGATGCCTTGCGACAGCTTGGGCAGGTAAGCCGGGTCGCGCAGCACGATCGCGTCGTCGTGGGTGTGCGCATCGATGAAGCCGGGTGCGATCGCCTGGCCGCGGCAATCGACGGTCGCCAGGTCGGCCAACTGCAGGCCTGCAGGCAGGCGGTCACGCAGGTCCGTGCCGACGCGCTCGATGCGGTCGCCGACCATCAGCACGTCGCCCGGCCACGAGGGCCCGCCCGAGCCGTCGATCACCAATCCGTGCTCGAGCAGTACGGCATCAGCCACGCTTCACGCCTCCGCCATCCCAGCTTTGCAGCGGATGGGTCTGGATGTCGACGCCATGCCGCTGCAGCGCCTCGCGCACGCCGCGCAGGCGTTTCACCGCGGGCTCGCCGACGCGCTGCGCGACGAGCACGGTCAGGATCTCGATCAACGTGAGGTGCACCAGATAGGCATCGATGCCGACGTGCATCACGGCGTCGTCGGGCACGCTCAAGCCCAGCAGCCAGTCGGCGCGCTGCGCCAGCAGCGTGCCCGGCCGCGTGATCGCGACGATCTTTGCGCCCTGCGCGCGTGCGATGTCCACCGAGTCGAGCAGCGACGGCATGCCGCCCACGTGGGTGATGGCGATCACCACGCCGCCGGGTTTCTGCGCGCCGGCCGCCACCTGCTGCAGGTGGTAGTCGGCCCAGGCCGTGGTCGACAAGCCGAGGCGGAACAGCCGCGCCTGCAGGTCGGTGGCCATGAACCACGACGTGTTGCCGGCGCCGACGATGTCGACGTGCGGCGCGCTGGCGATGGCCGCCACCGCAGCGTTGAGCACCGCCATGTCGAGCTGGTTGCGCACGCCGGCCACCGTGGCGGCGGCACTGCGGGCGATCTTGCCCACCACCTCGTCGGCCGCGTCTTCGATGTTGACGCGGCGGTGCAGCGGCGAGCCGCCGAGCGCCAATTCTTGCGCCAGCGCGAGCTTGAATTCGCGCAGCCCGGCGAAGCCGAGGTCGCGGCAGGTGCGCATGATCGTCGGCACCGAGCTGCCCGCACGTTCGGCGAGCTGCTCGAAGCTCTCTTCGAGCACACGATCGGGGTCGGCGAGCACGGCCTCCAGGATCGCGCGGCGCGCAGCCGGCGCCTTGTCGCGGATCTCGGCGACGCGGGTGAGCAGGGAGCTGGGGGCTTTCACGTCAGAGCGCCTTCTTCAATTTCGGGTCGAGCAGGTCGCGCACGCCGTCGCCCAGCAACTGCAGCGACAGCGCCGTGATCACGATGGCCAGGCCCGGGAACAGCACGATCCAGAACGCCCGGTGCGCGTACTGCTGGCTGCCGGCCACCATCGTGCCCCACGTCGGGATGTCGGGCGGCACGCCGACGCCGAGGAACGACAGGCCGGCTTCGGCGAGGATCGCGTAGGCGAAGATGAAGCTCACCTGCACCAGGATCGGCGACATCAGGTTGGGCAGGATGTGGCGCCACAGGATGCGCGAGGTGCGCGCGCCCAGCGCGCGCACCGCTTCGACGTACAGCAGCTCGCGCACCACCAGCGTCGAGGCGCGCACCACCCGCGCCACGCGCGGCGTGTACACCAGCACCAGGGCCAGCACCACGTTGGCCAGCGAGGGCGCGAGGATGGCCACCAGCGCGATCGCCAGCAGGATGTCGGGAAACGACATCATCGCGTCGACCACGCGCATCAGCGGTGCGTCGAGCCCGCGGAAGAACCCGGCCACCAGGCCCAACACGGTGCCGCACAGCACCGCGCCGACGGCGGTGAATGCCGCGATGGCCAGCGAGTAGCGCGCGCCGTGCACGATGCGGGCGTAGAGGTCGCGCCCCAGCTCGTCGGTGCCCAGCCAGTGCAGGGCGCTCGGGCCCTTCAGGCGGTCGAGCACCGCGGTGTCGTTGGGGTCGAACGACGTGACCCAGGGCGCGCCGAGGGCCAGCACCGCGATGACAGCGAGCACGAGGGCGGCGACCATCACGATGCGCCGATGCATCAGTTGCTGGAGGGCGCGAGGCATCTTCATCACAGGCGCTCCAACGCAATCCCGCGGGCGCCCGACGCATGAACCGTTGTCTTGCCGTGCAGACACCACGGGGTCCGGCTTCGCCGGTCTGCCGGTGTCGCCCCCTCGGGGGGAGCGGCGAAGCCGCAACGGGGGTGGGTCATGTCACACCTTGACGCGCGGGTCGACCACGGCGTACAGCAGGTCGATCGAAAAATTGATCAATACGTACAGTGCTGCGATGACCAGCAACGCACCCTGGATGACGGGGTAGTCGCGACGCAGCACGGCACTGACCACCAGATTGCCCACGCCGGGCAGGCCGAACACGGTCTCGGTCACCACGGCGCCGCCGATCATCAGCGCCACCGTCAAGCCGAGCACCGTGACGATCGGCACCAGCGCGTTGCGCAATGCGTGCTTGAGCACCACGGTCGTTTCGGACAGGCCTTTGGAGCGCGCGGTGCGCACATAGTCCTCGCTCAGCACATCGAGCATCGAGGCGCGCGTGAAACGGATGATCAGTGCCGAGTTCAAGAGGCCGAGCACCGTGGCGGGCAGCATCAGGGCATGCAGCCGCTCGGTCAGCGGTGCGCCCGGCGCGCCGTAGCCCGACACCGGAAACCAGCCGAGCGACACCGCGAAGATCTGAATCAGCACCAGGCCGAGCCAGAAGCTCGGCACGCTGGCACCCAGCATCGCGACACCCGTGAAGAGCTGGTCGACCGCGCGGCCGCGGAACACCGCCGAGACGATGCCGCAGGGGATCCCGATCAGCGCCGCGATCGACACTGCCAGCAACGACAGCAGGGCCGTCGGTTCCGCGCGCTCGGCCAGTGCCTGCGTCACCGGTCGCTGCAGAAAGATCGACTGCCCGAGGTTGCCGTGCAGCACTTCGCGCAGCCAGTAGCCGAACTGCACCGGCAGCGGCTGGTCCAGGCCGTAGTCCTTCTTGACGCGCTCGATGTCGGCGGCGGTGGCCTGGTCGCCGAGCAACACCGACACCGGGTCGCCCGATGCGGCGCGCGTCAGCACGAACACCAGCACCGCGACGATGGCCAGCACCGACAGCATGCCGGCGGCCTTGGAGAGAATGAACCGGCTCATCGCGCGGCCTGCCGGCCCAGAGTCTCAAGGCCGTATCTGGCGCCTCACTTGATCTTCGCGTTCCAGAAGAACGGCCAGGTGGCGGGCTGGTAGTTGTCGAGCGCCGGACTCCTGGCCGACAGGCCGTTGAACTTGCCGACGTTGATGTACGGCACCTCGTCGTAGACGACCTGCTGCACCTTGCCCCACAGCGCACCGCGTTTGGCTGGGTCGGGCTCGCGGTTGAAGGCCGCCAGCGCGGCCTGTTTGGTCGGCGTGCCCCACCAGCCCGGGGCACCGTCGCTCAGTTGCGGCGGCGACAGCATGGGTTCGGGAAACTGGCCGCTGTGCGTGATGTACACGTCCCACAGCTTGGAGTCGTTGCGCCGCTGCACGAGCGTGGCCCAGTCGACCACGTTCAAGTCCACCTTGAAGCCCGCGCGCTTGAGCTGCTCGGCCATCAACAGCGCCATGTTGTAGTGGAAGTCGTACTGCCGGCTGGTCAGCACGCGGACCGGTTCGCCTTTGTAGCCGGCCTTCTCGGCCGCCTCTTTGGCGGCCTTGGCATTGCGCTGGTTGTAGTGGTCGGTGCCGGCCACCGAGAAGTACGGCGAGCCTTTGGGGAAGTGATTGCCTTCGGCGATGAAAAAGCGCGTGTCGCCGAAGCCGGCCGCCAGCATCTCGCCGGGGCCGATGGCGGTTTGCAAGGCCTGGCGCAGCGCCTGGTTGGAGGCCACGCCCTCCTTGGTGTTGAGCACGAGGTAGGGGAAGCCGAACGACGGCGTCAGCAGCGGCACCGTCTTGCCGCCGCTGTTCTCCAGCCGCGACAGCGCTTCCACCGGCAGCAGATCGGCGTAGTCGTACTGCCCCGCGAGCGCGCCTTCGACGCGCGTGTTGGCGTTGGGCACCGGCACGAAGCGCAGCTCTTCGATCACGGCCTCGCGCTTGCCGCCGTAGCCGTTGGGCGCTTCCTTGCGAGGGCTGTACTTGTCGAAGCGGGTCAGCAGCACGTAGGCATCGGGCTTGCGCTCCTTGAAGCGGTAGGGCCCCGTGCCGACGAAGCTGGCCAGCGGCGTGGCGATCGTCTCCTTGGCCATGATCGCGGCCATGCCGCTGGGCAGTGCGAGTTGCGAGACCAGCGGCGCGTAGGGCTGCTTCAGCACCAACTCCACGCTCAGTGGACTCTTGGCCTGCAGGCTGTCCAGTTCCTTGGCGAGCGCCTTGCCGCGGGGCGACTGCTCCATCCAGCGCTGCAGGCTGGCCACCACGTCGTCGGCGTTGAGCTCGCGGCCGCTGTGCAGCAGCACGCCCTTGCGCAGCGCGATGGTGTAGGTCTTGCCGTCGGCCGACACCTTGGGCAGCGCTTCGGCCAGCATCGGCACCGCGTTCCACTTGGCGTCGAACGTGTAGAGCGTCTCGTAGACGTGCTGCATGATGGTGCCCACCAGATCGGCGGTCGACGCCATCGGGTCGAGCGTCTGCGGCTCGCCGACCATGGCCAGCGTGGCGTAGTTGCGTGGCGCCTGGGCATACGACGAGGCGGCGCTGCCGAGCAGGGCGGCAGCTGCAGCGGCTAGGCCGCCTGCAACGACGGCGCGGCGGCGAGGCGAAACGGTCGGCATCGAGATCTCCAAGAGGATGGTCTTGCGCAGGAGCTTTGAAAGGAAATTTCAGGCCACTGTGAACTATGAGAGCCGTGCAACCCAGGAGACACTGGAGCAAACCCTGAGGCTCTCGGGTGCCGTGTGAAATGCAATTTCAGGAAAGGCGGCTCGGCGGCAGGGCGGCCAGAGGTTTGTTCACCCGCCGGCGGCCGCTGCGCCGTCGGCGATCGCCCACGCACCGAGCGCCACCGGGCGCGATGGAACGGTGACACCTAACCCGCCTTTGCGGCGGACTGACTTCCAGAGGTGGCCGTGACGGAGCCAGTGCCCCTTCGGCGTCCAGAACACGGTGCGGTTGACGCTTGACCCGGGCGAATGCCGACAGCTTTCTATTGAGGGCCGGATGCGGGCGCCGACGCAGCGGCAGGCACGTCGGTCGTGGCACCGAGCGCGCAGTAGGCTGGATCGCTCTCGAAGGTCGGATCTACGGCGCCACCTTCCGCCAGCCGCCTTTGATAGCCCTCCCAGAGATCGAGCGGACCGAAGTCCATCGAGTCCTTCGGCACGACGCGGGGCAGGCCGCGCGCGCGAGCTGCGGCGTTGGTGTCCCAGGCAGATCCGCCTCCGAGCCGCACGCCTTGATAGATGGCGTCGCGGGTGGTGGGCGGGACGGCTGACTCCTTCATCGCAATCAGCAGAATGTTGTCAGCCTCCAGGCGCGTGCATCCCTGGCTCCAGTACAGGAAGTCATGAACGATGGCGGCGCGGCTGTACTTCCCGTTCGGCGAGAAGCCCAGCGTCCAGAAGGCCTGCGGAATGCTGGCGAAGTCCGTCACGAAGCCCTTCGGCACCGTGATCGCGACTCGGGTGCTGCCCATCACGTAGATGAAGTCTTTGACCAACATCCACTGCTGGTTGTCCGCGAACGGCGTGAGCACCGGTGGCGGGAGCGGTTGTTGCGCACCGATTCCGCACGCCACCAGCGAGAGAAGACAGGCTGCCGTCCGGGCAAGAGCGGGTTTCATGCCGGCCTCACGATAGCGCGTCTACTTGATGTTCTGGGTGATTCCCGCCTGCGTTTCTTCGATCTTCTGCAAGACGTTGGTCAGCGTGCTCATCATCTTGGACAGCCTGTCCATGGCCATCTGGAGTCGCAAGGATTCCATCTCGCCCATTTCGCTCAGGCTGTCCCCATGCGAAGCCACGTCACTCGCCCTCAGGTCCGGACGATGGGCGCGCGCGGCCGCGTGGTCGCTCGGAGGCTCGGCCTTGGAGTCCCAAAGCGGGGCGATCACGAACGGGCGATGCAGTTCACCGTGCTCAAACGCCGACAGCACCGTGTCGTCGGCCTTGGGGCGGCCGACCAGGTCCGCGCCAAGCCCGGCATGTCCGTCGTAGAGAACTCGCGATGAGTCCTCGTGGTCGATCGCGACCGTCTGTGCGGCCAGTGAGACGCCGATGCTCAGGCTCATGGTCTCTCCCTGCAAATGGGCCGAGGACCGGCTTGGCTCAGGTCGGCGGTCCATCCCATGGGTGAGTTGCCGCCGGCCAGCGTGCGGTTCACGTCATCTTCACGCCGGCCAACACCAGCCGCGTGATCAATGCCTGGGCGCGCGCGTAGTCGGCGGCCTCGAGTGCAGGCTTGCCCAGGAGCAAGGCGAACTGCGGTGCCAGGTCGGCATAGGCCTGCGTCACCGCCCAGATCACGAACATCAGGTGCGTGAAGTCGACCTTCGCGATCCGGCGCTGCCGTGCCCAGCGCTCGAACACCCGCACGTCGGCGGCCAGGGCCGGCCCGACACGGTCGATGATGACGTCGGCGTAGTGCGGCGCGCCGGCGATCACCTCCTTGGTGAAGGTCTTCGATCCGTCGGGTCGCTCGCGTGACGAGCGCATCTTGGCGGCGATGTAGCGCGCGAGCGCGACCTCGGGGTCGTCGCCGACCGCCAGCGCGCCCATGCCGGCCAGCCATTGCGTCATCACGTCGTCGAGGACGCGGCGGTACAGCCGCTCCTTGCTCGGAAAGTAGTAGAGCAGGTTGTGTCGGCTGATGCCCACCGCGGTGGCTATGCCTTCGAGCGAGGCGCCTTCGAAGCCGTAACGGGCGAACTGCGCCTCGGCCTCGCGCAGGATCGCTCGTTCCTTTTCGATGCGGGCGGGCCGCACCGATCGCGCTGCTGACACGACGGCGCGCGCACCCTTTCTGGGCGAGGTCCTTGCTGCGCGTTGCTCGGCGCCAGGCTGCATGCGTGGCACGGTGCCGTGCGAGCGCCGCCGTGTCACGCGGGGAACTACCATCTGGTCAAACTTTACTGGCGAGTAAAACTAACGAGCCCTCGCGAAGGAACCCGATGGACACCATCTCTACCCGCGCTGGCGGCATGCATGCCGCGCGGCTCGATTCGTCCGACTACGCGCGCAACTTCGCCGATTCGCGCCCGCCGCTGACGCGTGCACAGGCCCTGATCGAGGCGGAGCGCTGCTACTACTGCCACGACGCACCGTGCGTCACGGCCTGCCCCACCGGCATCGATGTGCCGACCTTCATCCAGCGCATCGCGCAAGACAACGATCGCGGCGCAGCCAAGGCGATCCTGGAAGCCAACCCGTTGGGTGGCATGTGTGCCCGCGCCTGCCCCACCGAGGTGCTGTGCGAGCAAGCCTGCGTGCGCAATCACAACGAGAGCAAGCCGGTCGAGATCGGTCGCCTGCAGCGCTACGCCACCGACGTGTACTTTGCCGAACCGGGTGCGCCGCTGTTCACGCGCGCCGCGCGCAGCGGCCGCAGGGTCGCCGTGGTCGGGGCGGGCCCGGCCGGACTGGCATGCGCCCACGGCCTGGCCCGCCTGGGCCACGACATCGCGCTGTACGACGCGCGGCCCAAGGCCGGCGGCCTCAACGAGTACGGCATCGCGACCTACAAGACCACCGGCGGCTTCGCGGCCAAAGAGGTCGACTGGCTGCTGTCGCTCGGTGGCATCACGCTGCACACCGGCCGCGCGCTCGGCCGCGACGTCACGCTCGACGGCCTGCTGTCGGAATTCGACGCCGTGTTCCTGGGCTTGGGGCTGGCAGGTGTCAACGCGTTGGGCGTCACCGAGCCTCGCGCCGCGGGCTTGCGCGCGGCGGTGGACTTCATCGCCGAGTTGCGCCAGGCCGCCGACTACGCTCAGGTGCCGGTGGGTCGCCGCGTGGTGGTGATCGGCGGCGGCATGACGGCGGTGGACGCCGCGGTGCAGTCGCGCCTGCTCGGCGCCGAGGAGGTGACGATGGTCTACCGACGCGGCCCCGACGGCCTGTCGGCCTCCGGTCATGAACTCGACTGGGCACAGACGCATGGCGTGAAGATCCGCCACTGGGCAGCGCCCAAGCAGGTGCTGACCGAGGGCGGCGCGGTGATCGGCGTGAGTCTGGCGGCGACGGCCCTGCGTGACGGCAAGCTGATCGAGACCGGCGAGCAGTTCACGCTGCAGGCCGACATGGTGCTCAAGGCCATCGGCCAGACCTACCTCGCCGAACCGGCGGACAGTGCGATCGCGCTCAAGGGCGGCCGCATTGCCACCGATGCCGACGGCCGCACGAGCCGCCCGAGGGTCTGGGCCGGGGGCGATTGTCGTTACGGCGGCCGCGATCTGACTGTCGAAGCCGTCGAGCACGGCAAACTGGCAGCTCGCTCGATTCACGCCGCGTTGACCTCAGGAGTGCGCCATGGCTGACCTCGGCACCACTTTTGTCGGCATCCGCAGCCCGAACCCGTTCTGGCTGGCGTCGGCGCCGCCCACCGACAAGGAATACAACGTCGCGCGCGCCTTCGAGGCCGGCTGGGGTGGCGTGGTGTGGAAGACGCTCGGCGAGGACGGCCCGCCGATCGTCAACGTCAGCGGGCCGCGCTACGGCGCGCTGCTCGGTCCCGACCGGCGGGTGATCGGCTTCAACAACATCGAGTTGATCACCGACCGGCCCTTGCGCACCAACCTCGACGAGATCCGCCGCGTCAAGCGCGCATGGCCCGATCGTGCGCTGGTGGTCTCGCTGATGGTGCCGTGCGAGGAGCGCGCGTGGAAGGCCATTCTCGGCATGGTCGAGGACACCGGCGCCGACGGCGTCGAGCTCAATTTCGGCTGCCCGCACGGCATGAGCGAACGCGGCATGGGCTCGGCGGTGGGCCAGGTGCCCGAGTACATCCAGATGGTCACCACCTGGTGCAAGCAGCACTCGCGGCTGCCGGTGATCGTCAAGCTCACGCCCAACATCACCGACATCCGGCACCCCGCGCGTGCCGCGAAGGCGGGTGGGGCCGACGCGGTGAGCCTGATCAACACCGTCAGCTCGATCATGGGCGTCGACCTCGAGCGCATGACCATGGCACCGGCCGTCGACGGCCGCGGTTCTCACGGCGGCTATTGCGGCCCGGCGGTCAAGCCGATCGCGCTCAACATGGTGGCCGAGATCGCGCGCGACCCGCAGACCGTCGGGCTGCCGATCTCGGGCATCGGCGGCATCACCACCTGGCGCGATGGGGCCGAGTACATCGCGCTGGGCTGCGGCAACGTGCAGGTGTGCACCGCGGCGATGGTCTACGGCTTCAAGATCGTGCAGGACATGATCGATGGCCTGTCGAACTTCATGGACGAACACGCCTATCGCAGCGTGGACGATTTTCGCGGCAAGGCCGTCGGCACCGTGACCGACTGGCAGAACCTGAACCTCAACTACACCGAGAAGGCCGTCATCGACCCCGACCTGTGCATCGGCTGCGGCCGCTGCCACGTGGTGTGCGAGGACACCTCGCACCAGGCCATCACCGCGACCAAGAACGGCGCCCGCCACTTCGAGGTGATAGAGGAGGAATGCGTCGGCTGCAACCTGTGCACATCGATCTGTCCGGTGCCCGGCTGCATCACGATGCGGCGCCTCGAGCCCGGTGAGATCGACAGCCGAACCGGGCTCGCGGTGAAAGGCGAGTACGGCCCCTGGACAAAGCATCCGAACAACCCGATGCGTGCATGATGACGGCCAGGCTCCAAGGAGATGCAACCATGAGCAATGCCCTGTTGATCCGCGGCGGCACGGTGGTCAACGCCGACCGCGAGTTCGTCGCCGATGTGCTGTGCGTCGACGGCAAGATCGCTGCGGTCGGCGCCGATGCCGCAGTCAAGGCGCCGGCCGGCGCGGCCAAGCTCGACGCCGGCGGCCAGTACCTGCTGCCCGGCGGCATCGACCCGCACACCCACATGCAGTTGCCGTTCATGGGCACGGTGGCCGTCGACGATTTCTTCACCGGCACTGCGGCCGGCCTCGCCGGGGGCACCACGTCGATCATCGACTTCGTGATCCCCGATCCGAAGCAGCCGCTGATGGAGGCGTTTCGCACCTGGCGCGGTTGGGCCGAAAAGTCGGCCGCCGACTACGGCTTTCACGTGGCAGTGACCTGGTGGAGCGACCAGGTGCACGCCGACATGGGCGCGCTGGTCCGCGAAGAAGGCGTCAACAGCTTCAAGCACTTCATGGCCTACAAGAACGCCATCATGTGCGACGACGAGACCTTGGTGAACAGCTTCAAGCGCGCGCTCGAACTCGGCGCGATGCCCACCGTGCACGCCGAGAACGGCGAACTGGTCTATCTGCTGCAGGCCGAGGTCGCCAAGATGGGCATCACCGGCCCCGAGGGCCACCCGCTGAGCCGCCCGCCGATGGTCGAGGGCGAGGCCGCCAACCGCGCGATCGCGATCGCCGATGTGCTGGGCGTGCCGATCTACATCGTGCACGTGTCGTGCATCGAGGCCGCGGATGCGATCGCCCGCGCCCGTGCGCGCGGCCAGCGCGTCTACGGCGAGGTGCTGGCCGGGCACCTGGTGATCGACGAGAGCGTCTACCGCCATCCCGATTTCGCCACCGCGGCCGCGCACGTGATGAGCCCGCCGTTCAGGCCCAAGGCGCACCAGGAGATGCTGTGGCGCGGCCTGCAATCGGGCCAGCTGCACACCACGGCGACCGACCACTGCACCTTCTGCGCGCCGCAAAAGGCGGCGGGCCGCAATGACTTCCGCATGATCCCCAACGGCTGCGGCGGCATCGAGGAGCGCATGTCGGTCATCTGGGATGCCGGGGTCAACACCGGCCGGCTGACGCGCAGCGAATTCGTCGCCGTCACGTCGGCCAACTGCGCCAAGCTTTTCAACATCTACCCGCGCAAGGGCGCGATCGTCGAGGGCGCCGACGCCGACATCGCAGTGTGGGACCCGCAGGGCAGCAAGACGATCTCGGCCAAGACGCACCGCTCCAAGCTTGACTTCAACGTCTTCGAGGGTCGCGCGGTGCGCGGCATCGCCAGCCACACGGTGAGCCGCGGCAAGGTGGTCTATGCCGCAGGCGATCTGCGGGCCGAGCAGGGCGCGGGTCGCTATGTCAGACGGCCGGCGTTCGGCCCCAATTTCGAAGCGGTCGCCAAGCGGACGAACCAACTCGCGCCGACCGCCGTGCAACGCTGAAAGGAGCCTTGCCATGGACACCAAGACCCGCGTCGCGATCGATCAGCTGCGCATCGATGGCCAGCGCCTGTGGGACTCGCTGATGGAGCTGGCCCAGATCGGCGCCACGCCCAAAGGCGGCGTGTGTCGTCTGACGCTCACCGACCTCGACAAACAGGGCCGTGACCTGGTGAGCCGTTGGGCGCGCGAGGCCGGCATGACGGTGACGATCGACAAGATCGGCAACGGCTTCATGCGGCGTCCCGGCCGCAACAACAAGCTGCCGCCGGTGGTGACCGGCAGCCACATCGACACCCAGCCCACCGGCGGCAAGTTCGACGGCAACTACGGTGTGCTGGCAGGCCTCGAGGTGGTGCGCACGCTCAACGACCGAGGCATCCAGACCGAGGCACCGATCGAGGTGGCGTGGTGGACCAACGAGGAGGGGTCGCGCTTCGTGCCGGTGATGATGGGCTCTGGCGTGTTTGCCAAGGCCTTCACGTTGGAGCATGCCTACGCCGCCAAGGACACCGAAGGCAAATCGGTGAAAGGCGAACTCGAGCGCATCGGCTACCTGGGCCCGCAGGAACCGGGCGACCACCCGATCGGCTGCTATTTCGAGACCCACATCGAGCAGGGCCCGGTGCTGGAGGACAACGACAAGACCATCGGCGTCGTCACCGGCGTGCTCGGCATCCGCTGGTACGACTGCACCGTGACCGGCATGGAGGCCCACGCCGGCCCGACGCCGATGGCGTTGCGCAAGGACGCGCTGCAGGTCGCCGCCAAGCTGATGCAGGAGGTGGTGGCCTGTGCACACCGCCACCCGCCGCATGGCCGCGGCACCGTCGGCATGGTGCACGTGCACCCGAACAGCCGCAACGTGATCCCCGGTCGCGTCAAGTTCTCGATCGACCTGCGCAACGCCAGCGACGCGCTGTGCGATGCCATGGACGCCGACATCCGTGCCGTGGCCGCCAAGTTGAGCGCCGACAGCGGGCTGCCGATCACGATCGAACAGGTGTCGGCCTACCCGGCGCAGGCCTTCCACGCCGAATGCGTCGACGCGGTGGGGCGCGCCGCCAAGCAGTTGGGCTACTCCAACATGCCGGCGGTCTCAGGCGCGGGGCACGACGCGGTCTACATGGCACGATTGGCGCCGACCGGCATGATCTTCATTCCCTGCAAGGACGGCATCAGCCACAACGAGATCGAGGATGCGAAGCCCGAGCACATCACCGCAGGCTGCAACGTGTTGCTGCATGCGATGCTCGAGCGCGCGGGCGTTGCGCAGGAATGAGCCGGTGCAGAGCCGCTCTAGGTCCGCTGGCCCCCTCGCTGGGGGCTAGCGCCGCAGGCGCCCAGGGGGCGCGATGAGCGACGCGGCGGTATCGGCCCACGACCTGTCGCTCGTTTTTCAGTCCGCCGACACGCCGGTGACGGCGCTGCAGAAGGTCAACCTCACCATCGCGCGCGGTGAGTTCGTCTCGCTGATCGGGCCTTCGGGCTGCGGCAAGACCACGCTGCTGCGGGTGATCGCCGACCTCGAGCGCGCCACCTCCGGCACCATCACCGTCAACGGCGTCAGCCCCGAGCAGGCTCGCCTCGACCGCGCTTACGGCTACGTGTTCCAGGCCGCCGCGCTGTACCCGTGGCGCAACGTGCTGCGCAACGTGATGCTGCCGCTGGAGGTCATGCGCATGCCGGCTGCCGAACGCCGCGAGCGCGCCATGAAGAACCTCGAGCTGGTCGGGCTGCAAGGCTTCGACACCAAGTACCCGTGGCAGCTCTCGGGCGGCATGCAACAGCGCGTGTCGATTGCGCGCGCGTTGGCGTTCGAGCCCAAGCTGCTGCTGATGGACGAGCCGTTCGGCGCGCTTGACGAGATCACCCGCGACCGACTCAACGAGCAGCTGCTGCGGCTGTGGGAGCGCACCGGCAAGACGGTGATCTTCGTGACGCACTCGATCTCCGAGGCGGTGTTCCTGTCCAACCGCATCGTGGTGATGAGTCCGCGCCCGGGGCGCATCCTCGAGGTGATCGACAACCGGCTGCCGACCGCGCGCCAGCTCGACGTGCGCGAGACGCCCGAGTTCGCCGCCGTCGCGCACCGGGTGCGCGTGGCGCTGCGCGCCGGCCACAGCTATGAGTGAGCCGGTGCGCCGCGCCGCGCCGGTGGCGCTGGTGGTGGCCGCGCTGCTGCTGGTGTGGTACGCGATGGCGGTGTGGCTCAACGCGCCGCAGGTGATCGAGCGGCTCGATGGATTTGGCGCACCCTGGGGTGCGCGCGAGTTGATCGCAGCCACCTGGTCGATGGAGCGCCCGGTGCTGCCGGCACCGCACCAGGTGGCGCTGAACTGGTGGCAAAGCGTGTTCGACGCCGACATCGACAGCCCGCGCAGCCTGGTGTTCCACGCCGGCGTCACGCTGTCGGCCACCGTGCTGGGCTTCGTGCTGGGCATGCTGCTGGGCGTCTTGATCGCCATCGGCGTGGTCTACAACCGCGTGCTCGATCGCGGCCTGCTGCCGTGGATCATCGCGTCGCAGACCATTCCGATCCTCGCCGTCGCGCCGATGGTGGTGGTGGTGCTGGGCAGCCTGGGCTACCCGCCGCTGATGAGCAAGGCGGTGATCTCGATGTACCTGTGCTTCTTTCCGGTGGCCATCGGCATGGTCAAGGGGCTGCGCTCGCCCGACGTGCTGCAGCTCGACCTGATGCGCACGTGGAGCGCGAACGGCCCGCAGATCCTTGCGAAGTTGCGATTGCCGGCGGCGGTGCCGTTTCTGTTCGCGAGCGCCAAGGTCGCGATCGCCACCAGCCTGATCGGCGCCATCGTCGGCGAGCTGCCCACCGGCGCGCAGGCCGGGCTGGGTGCGCGGCTGCTGTCGGGCTCGTACTTCGGGCAGACGATCCAGATCTGGTCGGCGTTGCTGATGGCCTCGCTGCTCGGCGTGGGGCTGGTGGCCGCGGTCGCTCTGGTCGAGCGGCTGGTGGCGCGGGCCATGGGAGCGCGCGCATGAAGCGCTGGCGGACCGGGTTGCCGCTGCTCATCTTGGTGCTCGTCGCCTGGTGGATGCTCGGCGTGGTGCACGGCGATGGCCCCAAAGGGTCCGCGCTGGGCGGACTCTGGATCGCGCTCGCTGCCTGGGTGTTGCTGCTGTGGTTCGTGCTCGACACGCTGGCGCGCCAGCAGGGCGGTCGGGCCACGCAGATGTTGGCGCCAGCGCTGTTCGGTTTGGCGCTGATCTATCTGTGGGAGTTGCTGGTCGTCGGGTGGCAAGTCCCCAAAGTGCTGCTGCCGGCTCCGCATGCGGTGGGGCAGGCACTGGTGTCGCGCTGGGAAGTGCTGTGGCCCGACTTCAGGCAGACCGCGGTCGCGGTGCTGGCCGGCTACGCGGTCGGTTGCGGCGCCGGGCTGCTGGTCGCGCTGGCGGCTGATCGGTTCGGCTTGCTCAAACGCGGCCTGCTGCCGTTGGCCAATCTGGCCGGCGCCGTGCCGATCGTGGGCATCGCGCCGATCATGGTGATGTGGTTCGGCTTCGACTGGCCGAGCAAGGCCGCGGTGGCGGCCATCGTCACTTTCTTTCCGATGCTGGTCAACACGCTGGCCGGTCTGGCCGCCACCGATGCCATGCAGCGCGACCTGATGCGCACCTACGCCGCCGGGCACGGCGCGACCCTGATGAAACTCCGACTGCCCAGCGCGCTGCCTTTCGTTTTCAATGCACTGAAGATCAATTCGACGCTGGCGCTGATTTCCGCCATCGTCGCGGAGTTCTTCGGTTCGCCGATCGTCGGCCTGGGTTTTCGCATCAGCGCCGAAGTGGCGCGCATGAACGTCGATGTCGTGTGGGCCGCGATTGCACTGTCGGCGCTGGCGGGATCGATGTTCTACGGTGTGATCGCCACGGTCGAAAGGGCGTTCACGTTCTGGCACTCGTCCTACCGCAGTTGAGTCCGGGCACATTGACGTCCAGAAAAAGTCCTACCCACCCTCAGAAGGAGTCGAAAGATGAGCATGAAGAAGAAACACCTGGGGTCGGCCCTGGCCTTGGCGCTGGCCACGGCCGGCGTGCAGGCCCAGGACAAGCTGACGCTGCAGCTGAAGTGGGTCACGCAGGCCCAGTTCGCCGGGTACTACGTGGCCAAGGACAAGGGCTTCTACAAGGACGTGGGCCTAGACGTCACGATCAAGGCCGGCGGCCCCGACATCAACCCGAGCCAGGTGATCGCCGGAGGCGGCGCCGACGTGATCGTCGACTGGATGCCCTCGGCGCTGGCCACGCGCGAGAAGGGCGTGCCGATCGTCAACGTCGCGCAGGTGTTCCGCCGCTCGGGCATGCAGCTCACCTGCCGCAAGGATTCGGGCATCACCAAGCCGGCCGACTTCAAGGGCAAGACCCTCGGCGTCTGGTTCTTCGGCAACGAGTACCCGTTCCTCAGCTGGATGGACAAGCTCGGCTACAAGACCACCGGTGGTGCCGACGGCGTCAAGGTGCTCAAGCAGGGCTTCAACGTCGACCCGCTGCTGCAGAAGCAGGCCGACTGCATCAGCACCATGACCTACAACGAATACTGGCAGCTCATCGACGCCGGCATGAAGCCCGATCAGTTGCTCGTCTTCAAGTACGAGGACCAAGGGGTCGCCACGCTGGAGGACGGCCTGTATGCGACCGAGAAGTCGATCGCCGACCCGAAGATGGCCGCCAACCTGGCCAAGTTCGTCAAGGCCAGCATGAAGGGCTGGGACTATGCCGTGGCCAACCAGGCCGAGGCGGTCAAGATCGTGCTCAAGAACGACGCCTCGGGCGCGCAGACGGAGAAGCACCAGACCCGCATGATGGGCGAGATCGCCAAGCTGGTCGAAGGCGGCAAGACAGGTCAGCTCGATCCCAAGGCCTACGAGCGCACGGTCGACACGCTGATGAAGGGCAAGAGCGACCCGGTGATCACGAAGAAACCTGTCGGCGCCATGACCGACGCCATCTGGAACGCGGCGCAAAAGTGAGCGGGCGACTCTGAAGCCCCACCCGTCGGTGGGGCTCCGCCTGCAGCGGCGGAGCTTTCACCACGGGCCCGACTTCTGTGCACCGCTGGTGCGCCGACGATCTCGACATCGAGCGCTCGGGCCTGCGGCTAGCCCGCTCGCGCGTGCTGATTGAACGCCATGGCGACGAAGTCGACGAACGCCCTCACACGCGCCGCCATCTGGTGCCGTTGAGGAAACACCGCATGGATGTCCGCGTCCGGTGTGTAGTACTGCGGGAGCACGTGGACGAGCCGCCCATTCTTGAGATATCGGTCGATGTCCCACTCGGCGCGCATCAGAATGCCGTGGCCGTCCAGCGCCCAGTTGACCGCGATCTCGCCATCGTTGGTGTTCAGATTGCCCCGGACCTTCACGGCCTCGGTGGTCGCACTTTTCGCGCGGCCGCTGGTCAGGCGCCACACGCCGTAGGCTTCTTCCCCCTGCCGGATGCCGATGCAGTTGTGCCGGGTCAAGTCGTTCGGCACCTTGGGCAGGCCGTGCCTGGCGAGATAGGCCGGCGCGGCACAGAGCAAGCGCCGGTTCGGCGCGATGCGCCGGGCGATCACGCGCGCGTCGGGCGGCGGTCCGAAGCGGATGCAGACGTCGAACGCATCTTCGGTCAACGGCGGCGGATTCACCGACAACTGCAACTGCACCTGGACCTGCGGGTACTTGCGAACAAAACGGGAGACCAATGGTGCGACGTGGCTGCGCCCGAATCCGAGGGTGGCGTTCACCCGCAGCAAGCCCTTCGGCGTGGCCTTGGACACACCGAGCAAGTGGCCCATGTCGTCGATCTCGCCGAGGATCCGGCGCGCGTGTTCGAGGTAGAGCTCGCCCTCGGGTGTCAGGCTCATGCGCCGCGTCGTGCGATTCACGAGCGACAAGCCCACCCGCGACTCCATCAGCGCCAGGTGCTTGCTGACGGCCGGGGTGGTGATGCCCAACTCGCGCGCTGCGGCACTCAAGCTGCCGGCGCTTGCCAGCGTCGAGAAGAATCCCAGGTCCGCCGGTTGGATGCCACTGGTCATGCGCGCTTCGGTTCACCAGGGTGCGATGAACTCGATTGTTGAATCTGGGTAAACAGTGGCTTCACTTTAGCGCCGAGCACAAGGGCCGTCCATTTCTTAAAGTCTCCGCACCGCACCACCCACGTTGCACGGAGACAAGCCATGAAGACCTACACCATCGCCACCATTCCCGGTGACGGCATCGGCAAGGAAGTCGTTCCTGCCGGCCAGCAAGTGCTGGAAGCGCTCGCCCAATCGAGCAGCACGTTCCGCTTCGAGTTCGAGAACTTCGACTGGGGCGGCGACTACTTCCGCGAGCACGGCGTCATGATGCCGGACGACGGCCTCGACGCCATCCGCCACAAGGACGCGATCCTGTTCGGCTCGGCCGGCGATCCGCACATCCCCGACCACATCACGTTGTGGGGCCTGCGCCTGAAGATCTGCCAAGGCTTCGACCAGTACGCCAACGTGCGCCCCACGCGCATCCTGCCCGGCATCGACGGGCCGTTGAAGCGCTGCAAGCCGGAGGATCTGATCTGGGTGATCGTGCGCGAGAACTCCGAAGGGGAGTACTCCGGCGTCGGTGGCCGCGTTCACCAGGGCCATCCGATCGAGGCTGCCACCGACGTGTCGATGATGACCCGCGCCGGCGTCGAGCGGATCCTGCGCTTCGCGTTCAAGCTCGCGCAGTCGCGTCCTCGCAAGCAGCTGACGGTCGTGACCAAGAGCAACGCCCAGCGCCATGCGATGGTGATGTGGGACCAGATCGCCGCCGAGGTGGCGCGCGAGTTCCCCGACGTGAAGTGGGACAAGGAACTGGTCGATGCGATGACCGCACGCATGGTCAACAAGCCCGCGACGCTCGACACCATCGTGGCGACCAACCTGCACGCCGACATCCTGAGCGACCTGGCCGCTGCGCTGGCGGGCAGCCTTGGGATCGCGCCCACCGGCAACATCGATCCGGAGCACCGCTACCCGTCGATGTTCGAGCCGATCCACGGCTCGGCCTTCGACATCATGGGCAAGGGCGTGGCCAATCCGGTGGGCACCTTCTGGTCGGTGGTGATGCTGCTGGAGCACCTGGGCGAGCTCGACGCTGCCAAGCAAGTGATGCGGGCCATCGAGCAGGTCACCGCCAATCCGGCGTTGCACACGGGTGACCTCGGCGGCACCGCGACGACTGCGCAGGTCACGCAGGCGGTCTGTGAACTCGTGAAGGCCGGCGTCCAGCGCAAAGCCGCCTGACGTCCCCGGACCCGGCCCGATCGGTGCGATCGGTCGGGTCTCTTCAACCCCCTCAGGTCTGGTTGTCGCCAAGTGGCCATCGAGAGCCACCGGCCTGGCCTGTGCCACCACGAGCAGTGAATCTGCCAGGAGACAAGCCATGCGGCGCTTCCTCGGAAAACTCTATGTCCAGGTCCTGATCGGCGTGTTCGCCGGCGTGGCGCTGGGCTTCTTCGCGCCCGAACTGGGCAGCGACCTCAAGCCTCTGGGCGATGCCTTCATCAAGCTGATCAAGATGGTGTTCGCGCCGATCATCTTCGCGACCGTCGTGCTGGGCATTGCCAAGATGGAGAACATGAAGGAGCTCGGCCGCGTCGGCGTGCGGGCGCTCATCTACTTCGAGGTGCTGTCGACGTTCGCACTGATCCTGGGGCTGATCGTCGTCAACGTCGCGCGCCCCGGCGAGGGCATGAGCATCGACCCCGCCCACCTCGACACCAAGGCCATCGCGACCTACACGGCGACGGCGGCCAAGCCGACGGGCTTCGTCGACTTCCTGCTGAACATGGTGCCGACGAGCATCGTCGACGCGCTCGCCAAGAACGACATCCTGCAGATCCTCGTCTTCGCCACGCTGTTCGGCGTCGCGCTGTCGCACATCGGTGCGCGCGCCAAGCCGGTGGTCGAGGTGCTGGACTCGTTCGTCCATGGCGTCTTCTCGATCGTCGGCTTGATCATGCGCCTCGCCCCGCTGGCGGCGTTCGGCGCGATGGCGTTCACCGTCGGCAAGTACGGCCTGGGCTCGATCGTGTCGCTCGGCAAGCTGATGGGCACGATGTACATCACCTGCATCCTGTTCGTCGTCATCGTGCTGGGCGGCATCGCGCGACTGTCGGGCTTCAGCTTGTGGAAGTTCCTCAAGTACATCAAGGACGAACTGTTCACCGTGCTCGGCACGAGCTCGTCGGAGTCGGTGGTGCCGCAGCTGATGCGCAAGCTCGAGCACGCCGGCGTGTCCAAGCCGGTGGTGGGCCTGGTGGTGCCCTCGGGCCTGACCTTCAACCCCGATGGCCAGTGCATCTACTACACGATGGCGGCGATCTTCATCGCGCAGGCCACCAACACCCCGCTCACGCTGACCGATCAGCTCGTCGTGCTCGGCGTGCTGCTGCTGACGTCCAAGGGGTCGGCCGGCGTCACCGGCTCGGGGTTCATCACGCTGGCCGCGACGCTGGCCTCGATGGGCAAGATTCCGGTGGCCGGCATGGTGCTGCTGCTTGGCGTGGACCGCTTCATGTCGGAAGCGCGGGCCATCACCAACACGATCGGCAACGCAGTCGGCACCGTGGCCATCGCGCGCTGGGTCGGGTCGGTGGATCGGCAGCGACTCACCCGGGTTCTCGACGGCGCGTCGGATCCGGAAGACCTGCACGAGCTGTACGAGGGTGGCGAGGCACCGAGCAACGTGAAGCCCATCAGCGCGGCCCGCGCGGCGGCCTGAGGTCGGTGCGAGGGCGATCGTGACGGCAAGGCGTCCGCCGCGATGGCCCGCGCGGTCGAAGACCATTGGCGCCTTGCGTGCTGCTGTCCGGCGGCGAAACCACGGTCACCGTGCGCGGCCGCGGGCGCGGCGGCCGCAACGTCGAGTTCTTGTTGGCGCTGGCGGTCGCGCTCGATGGTGAGCCCGGTGTGCATGCACTGGCCGGCGACACCGACGGCGTCGACGGCCAGGAGGCGACGCATCGCACACGCAGCCAGGCGCCAAGATACCCGATGCCATCGGCTGGGCCGCGCGCTCGGTGGCCGGGCTCCTCGACGTGGCCGCGATGGTGGCCTACACCAGCTCGGGCGCGTCGGCCCTGCGCATGGCGCGCGAGCGGCCGCGCGCGCCCATCATCGGCATGACGCCGCGGCGCGAGACGGCGCGTCGGCTCGCATTGGCCCTGGGGTGTCAACCCGGTCGTGTGCAGCGACGTCAGCGGCGTCAATGACATGACGCAGCGTGCCGTGGCGACGGCCGAGCTGCTGCAGTTTGCGCAGCCGGGGCAGACGATCGTCATCGCCGCGGGGGTGCCGTTCGGCACACCGGGTTCCACCAATCTGCTGCGCATCGCGCAGATCGAATGAGACCCGCGCGGCCAGCACCGGTCCGCTGGCCACGCGGGGCATGAACGGATGGTTCAGCCGCAGTGAATGCGTTGCTAGGCGGGCGCGCCGCTCTCGCTCACGCGCGGCAGCCGCTCGTACAACTGGCACAGGCGGCGCAGGCGCGACGCATGATGCGGATGCACCTGCGACCAGCTGAAGCGCCAGCGCCAGTTGCCCTCTGCCTTGCCGGGAAAGTTCATCCGATGCGCTGCATCGAGGCCGAGCACGTCCTGCAGCGCATAGACCGCGGTGTCGGCCACGCTGGCGCAGGCGGCGCGAATCAGATCCCAGGCGACGTCCAGGCCGTCGCTGGCGAGGTACTCGCGCAGATGGTGGCGCACGTGCTCCGGCGCCGTGTGCCACCAGCCGAGCGCCGTGTTGTTGTCGTGCGTGCCGGGATAGACCACGGTGTCGGGTTCGTACGCGTGCGGCAGGTGATGCGGGTCACCCATTGCACCGTCGATCTCGCCCCAGCCGAACTGCAGCACGCGCATGCCGGGCAGCCCGAGCGCCTTGCGCAGCTGCACCACGTCGGGCGTGATCACACCGAGGTCTTCGGCAATGATCGGCAACGGACCGAGGGCCTTGCCGATGGCGTTGAACAGCGCCTTTCCGGGCCCTTTCACCCAACGGCCGTGGATGGCCGTGGGCTCGCTGGCCTGGATCTCCCAGTGGGCCGCGAAGCCGCGAAAGTGATCGATGCGCACGATGTCAACCAGCTCAAAGGTGCGCCGGATGCGCTCGATCCACCATGCATAGCCTTCCTTCGCATGCGCGCGCCAACGGTACAGCGGGTTGCCCCAGCGCTGGCCGGTGGCGCTGAACAGATCGGGCGGCACACCGGCCACCACCTTGGGGCGGCCATCGGGCCCGAGTTCGAACAGATCGGGCCGAGCCCAGATCTCGGCGCTGTGCAGCGCGATGAAGATCGGTGCGTCGCCGATGATCTTCACGCCGCGCCGATGCGCGTAGTCCTTCAGGCGCTGCCACTGGCCGTAGAAGCACCACTGGCAGAACTTCCAGAACGCGATGCGCTCGGCGTGCGCACGGTCGATCTCGCGCAACGCCGCCGGCTCGCGCCGTGCCAGCGGCGCATCCCAGTCGCACCATTCGCGCCCCGCGAAGTGCTCGGCCAGCGCCATGAAGCGTGCATAGTCGACCAGCCAGTTGGCGTGACTCTCGCAGAACGCCTCGAAGTCGGTGCGCTCGGCCGGAGACGCCCACAGTGCGAAGCGGCGCGCCGCGCGCGCGAGCCGCTCCATCCGGAACGGCGTGACGGCTGCGTGGTTCACCGTGCGTTCGTCGAAACCGCTCGCGGGCACCAGATCGGCCGCATCGAGCCAGCCACTCGCGTGCAGGTCGGCCAGGTCGATCAGCAGCACGTTGCCGGCGAAAGCCGAGCTGCTCAGGTACGGCGAATCGCCCAGGCCGAGCCCGCCCAGCGGCAGGATCTGCCACAACGACTGACCGGCACTGACGAGCCAATCGACGAAGTGCGTCGCCGCCGGACCGAAATCGCCCGAGCCGTGCGGCCCCGGCAGCGAGCTCGGATGAAGCAACACGCCACTGGCGCGTGGCAACCGCATGTCGGTCAGGCCCTCCGTTCGAGCAGCACCGTGGCCAACGGCGGCAAGGTCATGCCGATCGAGTGCGGCCGGCCGTGCCAGGCGATGGGTTCGGCGGTGATCTCACCGAACGGCGAGCCGACATTGCTGCCACCGTAGTGCGCCGAGTCGGTGTTGATGCGCTCGCGGTAGACGCCCGGTTCGGGCACCCCGATGCGGTATCCGTGGTGCACGGTCGGCGTGAAGTTGCACACCGCGACCACGATGCGCCCGGCGTCGTCGCCGCGGCGCGCGAACGCGAGCACCGATCGCTGCGCATCGCCGTGCTCGATCCACTCGAAGCCGTCGGGAGTGAAATCGCGCTGGTGCAACGCAGGCGTCTCGCGATACAGATGGTTGAGGTCGCGCACCAGGCGCTGCACGCCCGCATGGGCGGGGTCGTCCAGCAGGTGCCAGTCCAGGCTCTGGTCGTGGTTCCACTCGCGCGCCTGCGCAAACTCGCCGCCCATGAACAGCAGTTTCTTGCCCGGGTGCGCGAACATGAAGCCGAAGTAGGCGCGCAGGTTGGCAAATTGCTGCCAGCGGTCGCCCGGCATCTTGTTCAGCAGCGAACCCTTGCCGTGCACCACCTCGTCGTGCGACAGCGGCAGCACGAAGTTCTCGTTGAAGGCATAGACCATCGAGAACGTGATCTCGCCGTGGTGGTACGTGCGATGCACCGGGTCGCGCGCCATGTACTGCAGCGTGTCGTGCATCCAGCCCATGTTCCACTTGTAGTGGAAACCCAATCCGCCCGCGTAGGTGGGCCGCGACACCGCCGGGAACGCGGTCGATTCCTCCGCCAGCGTCACCGCCTGCGCACGCTCGATGCCGACCACTTGATTGACGCGTTGGAGGAAGGCGATCGCCTCCAGGTTCTCGCGCCCGCCGTGCGCATTGGGCACCCATTCGCCGGCCTTGCGGCTGTAGTCGCGGTACAGCATCGACGCGACCGCATCGACGCGCAGGCCGTCGACACCGTAGCGTTCGAGCCAGTACAACGCGTTGCCGACGAGGAAGTTGCGCACCTCGGTGCGGCCGAAGTTGTAGATCAGCGTGTTCCAGTCGTGGTGAAAACCCTCGCGCGGATCGGCGTGCTCGTACAGCGCGGTGCCGTCGAACTCACCGAGGCCGTGCGCATCACTCGGAAAGTGCGCGGGCACCCAGTCGATCAGCAGGCCCAGGCCCTGCGCATGGCAACGCTGCACGAAGCGGCGAAAGCCGGCCGGCTCGCCGAAGCGCGCAGTCGGTGCATACAGCCCGATCGGCTGGTAGCCCCACGAGCCGTCGAACGGATGCTCGCTGATCGGCAGCAGTTCGAGGTGGGTGAAGCCCTGCACGCTGGCGTAGGGCACCAGTTCGTCGGCCAGCTCGTCCCAGTTCAGCCAGCGGTGGCCCTCTTCGGGCTTGCGACGCCACGATCCGAGGTGCACTTCGTAGATGCTGATCGGTGCGTCGAGAGCGTTGGCACGCTGCCGATCGGCCGACGGCGGCACCACGGGCGGCAGCGCTGCGACGATGCTCGCGGTGGCCGGTCGCAACTCGGCTCGCACGGCATACGGGTCGGCCTTCAGTGGCAGCACGTGTCCGGCCGGCGTGCGCAGCTCGTATTTGTAGGCCACCCCCGCTGCCACGCCCGGGACGAAGATCTCCCAGATGCCGCATTCGCGGCGCAGCCGCATCGGATGGCGCCGGCCGTCCCAGTGGTTGAACTGCCCGACGACGCTGACGTGCGCCGCATTGGGCGCCCACACCGCGAAGCCGGTGCCCTGCACGCCGAGCAGGGTGCGCGGCCTGGCGCCCAACACCTCGTACGGCCGCAGGTGCGTGCCCTCGGCCATCAGCCACACGTCCAGGTCGCCGAGCAGCGGCGGGAAGCGATAGGGGTCGTCGAGCAACGCCAGCGTGCCGTCGCTCCATCGCACCCGCAATCGATAGTCGCGCGCGATCGCCGCGGGGCAGGCCCCCTCGAAGAAGCCATCGGCATGGCGGCGTTGCAGCGCGCCGTGTTCGGTGTGGCCATCCGCGCCGAGCAACTCGACCGCGGCTGCGCCCGGCAGGAAGCAGCGCAGCCACAGTGCTCCTTGCGCATCGCCGTGTACGCCGAGCACCGCGAACGGGTCGGAGTGGCACGCGCCGCGGATGCGCTCGACCTCGACGTCCGCCAGCGTCGAAGCCCGCTGTGTCGGTGGTCGTGCAGCGTCAGGTGACGACACTGGGCTCGCTCCGCCCGGTGTGGGCCGTGATGCGCGCGAGCTCTCGCGCCACCGTGATCAGCGCAGCCAGCGCGGTCTGCACCGGCAGATCGTGCCGCGTCGCGTCGGCTTCGAATGACTCGAGGTACACGCGCAAGGTCGCGCCTTCGGTGCCGGTGCCCGAGAGCCTGAACACGATGCGCGCACCGTCGTCGAAGATCACCCGTACGCCCTGGCGCTGCGTCAACGATCCGTCCACCGGGTCGGTATACGCAAAGTCGTCGGCCTGCGCTACGCGCCGCCCTTGCAGCTGCTGCCCGGGCAACGCAGGCAAACGCGCGCGCAACTCGTTCATCAGCCGGTCTGCCGCCACGCCGTCGATCGCCTCGTAGTCGTGCCGCGAGTAGTAGTTGCGACCGTAGCGGGCCCAGTGCGCGCGCAACAGCGATGGCACCGATTCGCCGGTGGCGGCCAAGATGTTGAGCCAGAACAGAATGGCCCACAGACCGTCCTTCTCGCGCACGTGGTCGGAGCCGGTGCCATAACTCTCCTCGCCGCACAGCGTGGCCTTGCCGGCGTCGAGCAGGGTGCCGAAGAACTTCCAGCCGGTTGGCGTCTCGTAGCAGGGCACGCCCAGCGCCTGCGCCACGCGATCGGCGGCGGTCGAGGTCGGCATCGAGCGCGCGATGCCGGCGATGCCATGGCGGTAGCGCGGCACCAGGGTCGCTTGTGCGGCGAGCAGCGCGAGGCTGTCCGACGGCGCGACCGCGAGGCCGCGGCCGACGATCATGTTGCGGTCGGCATCGCCATCGGTGGCCGCGCCGAGGTCAGGTGCGTCGGGCCGATTCATGTGCGCGATCAGATCGGCCGCGTTCGCTGGATTGGGGTCGGGGTGCAGGCCACCGAAATCCTCGAGCGGCGTTGCATTCACCACGGTGCCTGCCGGGGCACCGAGCCGCTGCTCGAGGATCGCCTGCGCGTACGGCCCGCCGACCGCGTTCATGGTGTCGCAGCGCAAACGAAACCCGCGCGCGAACAGGCGCTGGATGGCAGGGAAATCGAAACACTCTTCCATCAGCGCCGCGTAGTCGACCACCGGGTCGATGACCTCGACCGCCATTTGCTCGAGGCGACGGATTCCAAGACTGTCGATGTCGAGCGCGTCGGCATCGCTGATGCGGTACGACATGATCGTTTTCGATCGTGCGTAGATGTCCTCGGTCACGTTCTCTGGCGCCGGCCCGCCGTTGCCGACGTTGTACTTGATGCCGAAGTCGCCGTCGCGTCCGCCCGGGTTGTGGCTGGCCGACAGCACGATGCCGCCGTACGCGCCGCGCTTGCGGATGACGCAGCTCACCGCCGGCGTGGACAGGATGCCGCCACGGCCCACCAACACGCGGCCAAAGCCGTTGGCTGCCGCCATGTGCAGGATCGTCTGCACAGCAGTCCGGTTGTGGAAGCGGCCGTCGCCGCCGAGCACCAGGGTTTGTCCGGCGTGGCCATCGAGGCCATCGAACAGCGCCTGGACGAAGTTCTCCAGGTAGCGCGGCTGCTGGAAGACCGTGACCTTCTTGCGCAGGCCCGAAGTGCCAGGACGCTGGTCGGCGAACGGTTGCGTGGCGTGTTGTTGCAGTGTCATGGCGGCGTGGCATCGAGTGCGTTCGCCGCGCCCAGCAGCGCGGGCGACTGTTCGGACACGATGACGAACACCGGCATCGCGGCGAGATAGCTGCGAAAGCGTCCCTTGGACTCGAACCGTTCGCGAAACGGCGAGGCATCGAACAGCGAGCCCAGCCGCGGCACGATGCCGCCGCCGATGTACACGCCGCCGCGCGACCCGAGCGTCAGCGCGAGATTGCCCGCCGCCGTGCCGAGAAACGCGCAGAACAGCGCCACCGCCTCGCGGCACGCCGCATCACCCCGTTCAGCCCCCGCGGTGACGTCTGCGGCATCGCGCGTGGCGGCCGCCGGCTCGGCGCCGCCGTGGCCGTCGAGGGCCGTCAATGCGTGGTGCAGGTCGACCAGACCCTGTCCGCAGACTGCGCGCTCGGCCGATGCATGGCCGTAGCGCCGATCGAGCCAGTGCAGCACCGACTGCTCGCGCGGCGTGCGCGCCGGCAGCGTGGCGTGGCCGCCTTCGCCCTGCAGCGCGATCCAGCCGCCCGCGCCGTCGGGCAGCAAGCCCGATACGCCGAGCCCGGTGCCGGGTCCGATCAACGCCCGCGGCGCGTCGGCCAGTGCCGGACCGCCGCCGACCTGGCGCAGCTCGTCGGCGCGCAGCGCAGGCAACGCCAGCGCCAGCGCGGTGAAGTCGTTGATCACCTGCAGGCGTTCGAACGCGTGGCGTGCCTTCAACGCCGCAATCGAGAAGCTCCAGTCGTGGTTGGTCATGCGCACCTGATCGCCGGTGATCGGGTTGGCGATCGCGATGGCGCACGAAGCGGGCGTGGCACGGCCCAGCCGCTGCAGGTAGGCGGTGATCGCGTCGCTCAGGCTCGCATAGTCGGCACAGGGCAGCACCAGGATGTCGTCGATCGGCGCGCCGCGCCGGCGCTGCCAGCCGAAGCGCGCATTGGTGCCGCCCACGTCGTCGAGCAAGCGCGCATGTGGGTCGTTCATCGTGTCCATCGGATCCACGGCGGCACGTCAGCGCGCGATCGCCTCATACAGCGCGACATAGCGCTTGGCCGCGCCCGACCACGAAAAGTCCTGGGCCATCGCGCTGCGCATCAGACCGCGCCACAGCTCGGGCTGCTGCTTGGCCCGCACCGCGCGCTGCACCGCGGCCCCGAGCGCCGAGACGCTGGCGGTGTCGAATGAAAAGCCGGTGGCCCGTCCGGCGCGCACCGCGTCGTCGCTGGCGTCGACCACGGTGTCGGCCAGCCCGCCCACGCGCCGTACCAAGGGCAGCGTGCCATAGCGCAGGCCGTACATCTGCGTCAGGCCGCACGGTTCGAAGCGCGAGGGCACCATGATGACGTCGGCGCCGCCGATCAGGCGATGCGCTCGCGCCTCGTCGTAGGCAATGCGCACCGCGACCTGTTCGGGGTGCGCGGACGCTGCCGCGGTGAAAGCCGCTTCCAGCACCGGATCGCCGCGGCCCTGCACCGCGAGCTGCGCGCCGCTTTGGAGCAGCGCCGGCAAGGCCGACAGCACCAGGTCGAGGCCCTTTTGCGCATTCAGCCGGCTGACGACGGCGAACAATGGCGCATCGGGGTTCGTCGCCAGGCCGAACTCGGACTGCAGCGCAGCCTTGCAGCGCGCCTTGCCTGTCAGGTCGCGTGCCGAATAACGCGCCGCGAGCGCGGAGTCGGTGGCCGGATCCCACACCGCGCCGTCGACCCCGTTGAGGATCCCCGAGACGTCGCCGCCGCGGCTGCGGATCACGCCGTCGAGGCCACAACCGAACTCGTGCGTGGCGATCTCGCTGGCGTAGGTCGGGCTCACGGTGGTGATGCGGCGCGCGTACTTCAATCCGGCCTTCATGAACGACAACTGGCCGTGGAATTCGAGGCCGTGCGAATGCATCATGCGGGCCGGCAGGCCGAGCTGTGCGAAGTCGCCGTGCGGAAAGAGGCCCTGGTAGGCCAGGTTGTGCACGGTGTACACCGAAGTGGCCGTCGGCGCCGGATGCGCCTCCAACCACGCGCACGCCAGCGCGGCGTGCCAATCGTGCGCGTGCAGCACTTGCGGCGTCCACTCGGGGTCGAGCTCGCCCGCTGCCAGATGGGCCCCGACCCAGCCCAGCAGCGCGAAGCGCTGCAGGTTGTCGCCCCATTCGCTGCCGTCGTTGGTCTGGTACGGGCCACCGGGACGACGGTACAAATAGGGTGCCTCGACGACGTACGTCGGCACGTGGCTGTACGGCATGCGCCCGAGGCGCAGCGCGATGCGGCCGGCGCCGAACAGCGGCCCGAACTCGTACAGCGTGGTCTGGTGCAGCACCGCGTCGCTGATGGCGGGCAGGCCGGGCAGCAGCAGTCGCGCCTCGGCGCCGGCCTCGATCAGCGCCTGCGGCAGCGCGCCCACCACGTCGGCCAGGCCACCCGTCTTGACCAGCGGAAAGATCTCCGCGGCCACATGCAGCACCTTCATGCGCAGCCATCTTTCATGGTTGTTCGAGTTTTTCGAGCATCTCCCGGGTCACCAGCGTGATGCCGTACTCGGTGCGGTAGAAGCGCCGCGCATCGTCGTCCGCGTTCTCGCCGATCACCATGCCGTCGGGGATTTCGCAGCCGCGGTCGACGACCACGCGGTTGAGGCGGGCGCCGCGGCCCACCTGCACGGCGGGCAACAGCACCGCCCAACTGACGTTCGAATGCGAATGCACGCGCACGCTCGAATACAGCACCGACCGGAACACCGAGCCCGAGACGATGCAGCCACCCGAGACCAGCGATTCCACCGCCATGCCGCGGCGGTCGTCCTGGTTGTGCACGAATTTGGCGGGCGGCAGCTGCGGTTGATAGGTCCAGATCGGCCAGCGCGTGTCATAGAGGTTGAGCAGCGGGTCGGTCGCGGTGAGGTCGATGTTGGCGTCCCAGTAAGCATCGATCGTGCCGACATCGCGCCAGTACGGCTCTTCATTGTGGCGTGTGCCCACCGCGCTCAGATCGAACGGGTGTGCCGCCGCCTGACCCAGCGTCACCACGTGCGGAATGATGTCGCGGCCGAAGTCGTGGCTCGAGTTCGGGTCGGCGATGTCGCGTTCGAGCTCCTTGTACAGAAAGCGTGCGTTGAAGATGTAGATGCCCATGCTGGCCAACGCGCGGTCCGGGTTGCCGGGCATCGACGGCGGATCGGCGGGCTTCTCGATGAAGGCCGTGATGTTGTACTTGTCGTCCATCGCCATCACGCCGAATGCCGTGGCCTCCATGCGCGGCACGGCAATGCAGCCGACGGTGCACTCGCGTCCCTTGGACACGTGGTCGGCCAGCATCAATGCATAGTTCATCTTGTAGATGTGATCGCCGGCCAGCACCACGATGTAGTCGGCACGGTAGCTGGCCAGGATGTCCTGGTTCTGGTAGACCGCGTCGGCCGTGCCGCGGTACCAGCTTTCTTCGTCGACGCGCTGTTGGGCCGGCATCAAGTCGACGAACTCGTTCATCTCGCTCTTCAGGAACGCCCAGCCGCGCTGCAGATGGCGCATCAGGCTGTGGCTCTTGTACTGCGTGATCACGCCGATGCGGCGAATGCCCGAGTTCAAGCAGTTCGACAGCGCAAAGTCGATGATGCGAAACTTGCCGCCGAAGTACACCGCGGGCTTGGCGCGCCGATCGGTGAGGTTCTTCAACCGGCTGCCGCGTCCGCCGGCCAGAACGAGCGCCACCGCACGCTTGGGCAGATCGAGGCTAAGGGCCAGTTCAGTGGGCGTCATGATTTGTCTCCGCGCTGTTGTGTCATCGTCGGCCAGCCAGAGCGTACTGCGACGGCGCACGCGCGGCCGCCGCTGCCGGCAATCCATGCCCTGACGGCGTGGCCATCGCCGAGCTCGCGGCGGCGCGAAAATTGCGTGTTCCGGCCATTCTGATCCTCACCTCCACCGATGACGACCACTCCTGCCGCCGCCACCTTCGCGACCACCACCCAGGGCATCGAAGACCACCTGCTCAACACCGTGGGGGTCGCGCCGGCGCTGGCCAGCCCCAACGACCTGATGCAGTCGGTGGCCCGCGTCGCGCGCGAGCAGCTGTCGCGCCGCTGGGTCGCGACCCAGGCGGTCGACCGCACCGACAAGGCGCGCCGGGTGTACTACCTGTCGATGGAGTTCTTGATCGGCCGCACGCTGGGCAACGCCATCGCGGCGCTCGATTTGCGCGATGGCGTCGCCGCCGGCCTGGCGCTGCACGCCCAGCGGCTGGAGGACGTGGCCGACCAGGAGCCCGACGCCGGCCTCGGCAACGGCGGCCTGGGGCGGCTCGCGGCGTGCTTCCTCGACTCGATGGCCACGCTCGGGCTGCCGTCGTTCGGCTATGGCATTCGCTACGAATACGGCATGTTCGCGCAGGAGATCGACCGAGGGTGCCAGGTCGAATACCCGGACCCGTGGCTGGCCGACGGCACCCCGTGGGAGTTTCCGCGCGCCGGCGTGAGCTACCCGGTGCGCTTCGGCGGCTGGGTCGAGCACGTGGGCGGCACCGCCACCTGGCGTCACGCGGCCGAGGTGGCCGCCAAGGCCCACGACATGGTGATTCCGGGCCACGACACGCCCAAGGTCAGCACGTTGCGGCTGTGGAAGGCGGTGGCGCCGGCGCACATCGACCTGCATGCCTTCAACACCGGCGACTACGCGCGGGCCGCCGGCGTGAAGAACGAATACGAGAACATCTCGTGGGTGCTGTACCCGAACGACAGCACGCCGGCCGGCCGCGAGCTGCGTCTGCGCCAGGAGTACTTCTTCGTCGCCGCGTCGATGCAGGACATCCTGGCCCGCCATCTCGAAGAGAACCGCACGCTGGCCAACCTGGCCAGCAAGGTGGCGATCCACCTCAACGACACCCACCCCGCGATCGGCGTGGCCGAGCTGATGCGGCTGCTGTGCGACGAGCACGGCATGGCGTGGAAGGCCGCGTGGGCGATCACCGGCAAGGTGTTTTCGTACACCAATCACACGCTGATGCCCGAGGCGCTGGAGACCTGGCCGGTGAGCCTGATGCAGCACGTGCTGCCGCGCCATCTGGAGATCATCTTCCGCATCAACCAGGAGTTGCTCGACTTCGCCGCCAAACGGCGGCCCAACGACCTGGGCTTCCTGGCCCGCCTGTCCCTGATCGACGAGTCCGGCGAGCGACGCGTGCGCATGGCGCACCTGTCGATCGTGGGCAGCCACAAGGTCAACGGCGTGTCGGCGCTGCACTCCGACCTGCTGGTCAAGACGATCTTCGCCGACTTCGCCAGCCTGTGGCCCGAGCGCTTCACCAACATGACCAACGGCGTGACGCCGCGACGCTGGCTGGCGCAGGCCAACGCCGGTCTCGCCGGGTTGCTCGATCGCAGCATCGGCACGCGCTGGCGGCTCGATCTCGACGAGCTGCGCAAGCTGGCCGAACACCAGTCGCACAGCTCGTTCCGCGACGAGTTCACCGCGATCAAGCGTGCCAACAAGGCGCGCCTGGCCGACTACATCCACCGCACCACCGGCATCGCGGTGGACCCGTCGAGCCTGTTCGACGTGCAGGTCAAGCGCATCCACGAGTACAAGCGCCAGCTGCTCAATCTGCTGCACGTGGTCACGCGCTATCAGGCGATGCTGGCCGACCCCGCCGCAGACTGGCAGCCTCGAACGGTGATCTTCGCCGGCAAGGCGGCGTCGTCGTACGCGATGGCCAAGAACATCATCCGCCTGGTGCACGACGTGGGCCAGGTGATCAACGCCGATGCCCGACTCGACGACCGGCTGAAGGTCGTGTTCGTGCCGAACTACGGGGTCTCGGTGGCCGAGATGATCATGCCGGGCGCCGATCTGTCGGAGCAGATCTCCACCGCCGGCACCGAAGCCTCGGGCACCGGCAACATGAAGCTCGCGCTGAACGGCGCCCTCACCATCGGCACCGACGACGGCGCCAACATCGAGATCCGGCAGCACGTGGGCGACGACAACATCTTCATCTTCGGTTTGCGCACGCCCGAGGTTCAGGCCCAGCGCAAGAGCGGCTACCAGCCGATGCGCCTGTACGAAAGCCAGCCGCCGCTGAAGGCGGCGCTCGATGCGATTGCCGCCGGCCTGTTCTCGCCCGACGAGCCCGGACGCTATCGCGGCCTGATCGACTCGCTGCTGTGGGGCGGCGACTACTACTTCCTGCTGGCCGACTACGCGTCGTACGTCGAGACGCAGCGGCGCGTCGACGCGTTGTTCCGCCAGCCCGAGCAATGGGCGACCCGCGCGATCGCCAACGTGGCGGGCATGGGCGCGTTCTCGTCGGATCGCACGATCCGCGAGTACGCGACCAAGATCTGGAACGTGACGCCGAACCCGTGAGCGCGCATGGCCGCTCCCACGCGCTCACTCTGGATCGCGATCAGCGCGAAGGTCGCCTGGTGAGCGCCCCCCGGCGTCGCGTGCGCCGCTGGCCCCCGAGGGGGTCGAGTCGCCCGGCACAGCCGGATCGACTCGAGAACGCGCCGCCATGACCGCCGCGATCCGCGCCGGCCAGCCGTGGCCGCTGGGTGCCCACTGGGATGGCCGAGGCGTCAACGTCGCCGTGTTCTCTGCGCACGCACAACGCATCGAGCTGTGCCTGTTCGATGCCGAGGGCGCGCGCGAACTGCAGCGCGTGACGCTGCCCGGGCACGGCCAAGACGTTTGGCACGGCTACCTGCCCGATGCCGGGCCGGGCCTGGTGTACGGCTTGCGCGCGCACGGGCCCTGGCGGCCCGAGCGCGGCCATCGCTTCAATGCGAACAAGCTGCTGCTCGACCCATATGCGCGCGAGATCGTCGGCCGCTTCGCCTGGCGTCGCGAACAGTTCGGCGCCGACCCGCGCCACCCCGGTCATCCGGATCCGAGCGACAACGCGGCCTACGCACTGAAGGCGCGCGTGGTCGACGATCGCTACGACTGGCGCGGCGATCGGCCCTTGAACACGCCGCTGACCGACACGGTGCTCTACGAGCTGCACGTCAAGGGCTTCACGGTGCGCAACCCGGCGGTGCCCGAGGGCCTGCGCGGCACCTACGCGGGCCTGGCCAGCGATGCCGCGATCGCGCATCTGCAGCAGCTCGGCGTGACAGCGGTCTGCCTGTTGCCGGTGCATCGGCACCTCGACGAGCAACGCCTCATGGCCATGGGCCTGTCCAACTACTGGGGCTACAACACGATCGGATTCTTCTGTCCCGATCCGGCGCTCGCTTCGGGACGGGGAGGGGTGTCTGCGCGCGATGAGTTCCGCGCCATGGTGGCGCGGCTGCACGCCGCCGGCATCGAGGTGATCCTCGATGTGGTCTACAACCACACGGCCGAGAGCGACGAGCTCGGCCCCACGCTGTCGTGGCGCGGCCTCGACAATGCGAGCTACTACCGCCTGCCTGTGCATGCGCGCGGCCACTATGAAAACCACACCGGCTGCGGCAACACGCTCGACTTGCGCCAGCCGCGCGTGATCCAGCTGGTGCTGGACTCGCTGCGCTTCTGGGCCGCCGAGATGCACGTGGATGGTTTCCGCTTCGACCTGGCACCGGTGCTCGGGCGTGGCGACCACGGCTTCGACCGGCACGCGGCGTTCTTCGTCGCACTCTCGCAAGACCCGGTGTTGTCGCGCCTGAAGTTGATCGCCGAACCATGGGATGTCGGCCCCGCCGGCTACCAGCTCGGTGGGTTCCCCAACGGCTGGCTCGAGTGGAACGACCGCTTTCGCGACACGATGCGCGCCTTCTGGGTCCAGCAGCAGGGCACGCGCGGCGACTTCGCGTTGCGCCTGTGCGCATCCTCCGATCTCTTCCAACCGCGCGGCCGTTCACCGGTCGAATCGGTGAACTACGTGGTGTCGCACGACGGCTTTTGCCTGCGCGACCTGGTGAGCTACGGGCACAAGCACAACGACGCCAACGGCGAGCAGAACCGCGACGGCCACGACCACAACCACAGCAGCAACTGCGGCGTCGAGGGCCCGACCGACGACGCGGCGATCAACGCGCTGCGCG